>OIWV01000151.1_pt1 | contig 64864 bp, 74 predicted proteins | sample 1587751 | NCBI WGS metagenome assembly OIWV01 (sample SAMEA3888913, study PRJEB22519) | human gut metagenome | biome: human gut; feature: human-associated habitat; material: faeces | place: Denmark | collected 2010
AACACTATTCCGTTATTTTTATGAGAATCTCTTCTGTCAATAAAATTGCCAATGCACATTCTATAATCCCATGCCTATATCACCATTCCTCTAAAATCTATTTTCTTTTGTCACGAACGACACTTTCTTGTCATGAACGGCATGTTTTTACCTTGCTTTTTAAAAATATTCAATTGCCATACCATTATGTTTTTTTACAAGAAAACTGTTAAAAACTATTATTTCAATAGGTAACACCGCTAAAATGATATACGAAAAGATACGTGTTATTAATGGCAATCCCATAAACATTGACGGATACAACATTCTAACCACTATTTCAATAATAATTAATATCGCTCCCAACAAAATTCTCCCCTTTTTAAACAATATATCTATTTTGTCCCAACAATTTGTTTCTTCACTGAATTCTCTATAACGCCATTCACTTTGAATGATTCCAATTAACATTCCACCGAAAATCACAAATGGATAATATGGATGCTCTCCACTAGCAATTGTTGCCACCACAAAAAATAGATCAATCACACCTGTGATTAAGTGAATTATTTTCCGGCTCCATCCATTCAAGCGAAAAAACAACGTATATTCTCCAATTAAAAGATTAAGTGGAATCAAGATAGTAATAAGTCCTCCCTTTTCCAAATTCAAGTATTCCATAGCACTTACCTCCTGTATAGCAAGAAATCATTAACTCAAACCTCCCATCTTCAAAATAGATTTCATATTCTAATAATTCAATCCTTTATAGGATGGGAAGTTTAGATTTTAGTAACAAATTTTCATATTAATTCAATTATCCAATTGTGCACCAACCATTAGTCCCTGTACTATCTCTCTTATCAATATACGCAGCTAATGATCCACCTGGATCTAAAGCCCAAGATAAAACTGTAATGCAGACAGACCATACCCATGCATGCCGCTGCACAGTCTGTTGCATCATGCTGCTTTATAAATGTGTATCGCATTGTGTTCCTTTCTTTTACATCATCTATGTGCAATGTCACTTATTATCCCACCAACTATAGACACATTCCAAAACATATGCAGTACGATTGCTGATACGATATTATTAGTGCGTAAATATACATATGCACATCCCATTCCAAGTATGAAATATATTAATAAATTGCTTATTTCCGGCATAAATCCACTCTGTTTTAAGCTATTTATGTGAAACATCGCAAATATAACTGCACTTATTAACATATAAACAACATTATCTGCCTTTAATATAGTTTTTAGAATAGTAATAACTGCACATCGATTAAATAATTCTTCTAATACTGGTGAAAATATTATAATTTTAATTATAATACTAGCCGATAACGCCTTCTCTTCTCCTTCTCCCAGCAAAACTTGAATTAATACTGACAAAAATGCTATTATTAAAAATACTGTACTAATTTCATTTAAAATCTCTTTATCAAAGGTTTTAAATCCTTCCCTCAAAAATGGGTAAAATATACCTATTGATAAAAAAAAGATTAAAGCATACATTATATAGTCGCTATATTCTATATAATGGTTTAATACAATATTCATGTATTTAAACCCACCGAGATATCCTATTATAAATATTATGGCATACACCATTATCGTAACTTTATATATTTTTTTCATTGTTGTTTTGTACAAAAGTAGTCTCATATAAAATAATTTATTGAGACTACTTTTCATTTTCTGTCTATCCTTAAATATTTATTGCCTTATAAACATACAATATTTTAAAATAAATCGTATGATCCTAATGCATACAGAGTTGCTGCTGTGCATACTCCTATAGTCACCTTTACCAGAACCAGTATCTTCTCTTTACCGCCACATACACAGCTATTCCTGCAATTATGCCGATTCCACCTGCAATCAGTATATATCTGACCGCCGCGTTGCCCTCTCTGATGGGCTTTGCCGTGATCATATACTTTCCTGGTGTGCTTAAATTAAGCCCGCTCATGTCTTCTGTACTCACAAGTTCATATTTATGCTTTACGTTATTATATAGATACAGATATTTTCCTTTTACATCATCTATGTGCAGTGTCACTTCTCCGCACAGATACTCTCCATCGATGAGATTGAATTTTATGCAGTCTCCTGCCCTTTCGAGTTCTATATCCGTATTAAGTTCATTTTTATAATTTACTATCTTCTTTCCGTCTATTATGATGCTGTAGCCGTCTCCAGTCACTTTCATTGATCTGCCTGCTGTGTACAGTTCATATAGCATCTGCTCACTTATTACAGGCGTTTCGGATACATCCGTATTTTCATCAAATATCTGTTCACTTGTGTTTTCTGCTTCTGTACTATCTGCTGCCGGTTCAGCCACAAAACTTTCCGTATCTCTGTTTACGATTACCGAAACAGCGCCAGACAAATCCCCATTTGAAACTATTATCGTAGATGAACCTGTCTGTTTTGTCTTCCTTGTCCGGTTCCGATGCATTGTCCGATTCCGTGGTTTCATTCATATCCGGTTCTGCATCATTTGCCATGTCACTTTCTTCCGCTGTCACTTCTGCAGCATATACCGCCATCGGTAAGTACTCCATTCCCAAAGCCAGTCAAACAGTATTCTCGATTCCCTTATTTCATCTAAACTCTTTACTCTTTTGCTCATATTTCTTTTATTCCTTTACAGGCATGAATACATCCGCAACCATGGTTTCATCCTCTTCATTCCTGTCCACATAGATAGTATAATTGCAGCCTTCAAGCTCTATGTCATTCTCAAATGCATAAACTCCGAGCTTGTCATAGGCAAATTTCAGCTTATCCTCCGGTCCGATATAACGTGCATAGAGACAGTTCTTTACACGTAAAATGGAATCCATCTTGTAAGGTGGTTCTACGTTGTGGATGAAGTTGTCTGTCTGAAGCATAAACTGCATTTTAATATCTACAGCTCCGTCATCTTTAATTTCAAAACTCGTAGCCTGAATTAATGGTCCAATCTGTTTTGCTCCATGAGTTTGTATATATGTATCCATCTTATCTATTAATAAATCAATATTTACATTTTCTTCCATATTCATCCCTAAAGAGACAACATTTTGAAGCTTAAGTACTTTATTTTCATGTAAGCTTATCCTATTCATCATTTTTCTCCAATCATAATTTGATTAATATAATCATCAATTTTATTTTTCACATACAATAAGGTATTCCTATACCTGCCCGGAATATTTGCCCAACAGTCATATAGCAGAATCATATCTTTCTTTTTATTAATTTCCAATTCTTTTTTCCATTGGTATGAATCAATTACTTGAAGAAAATAATCGAAATAATCTCTCCACAATTTTGAATATTGTCCTACATATAATTTCATTCTCAGTACAACATTACGGATATTGCCTACGTAATCCTCATTCTTGCTAAATATAGCATAAAATACATACAGTGTAACAATATCAAGTTCCTTTATATCCGGCGAAGTACTGATTTCCTCCGGTTCCATAAAAAGACTTTTTAATATATTGTTTACATATGCCGGTTCTGTATAATCATTATCATATATATTCTTAGCCAGTCTCCTCTTAACCATGCCAAGAACATAGTTTTTATTTATATCATCATCATAGAAATTTTCCACCCTGCAATCATCATAAACTTTATTCAAATACAAAGCTCCATTCCCTCTTCTGATGTTGCGAAGCTTGAAATTATCTCCATGAAATTTCCGCTCATAAATCATGTCCAATGCTTCAAACTCTGCCAATAAAATAATCACTATCAGTGCGCCTGCCGGTTTAAAGCATAAAAACAAAATCATTACACTAATACCAAAAATATATCTTCCGATCTTTCTTGCAATTATACCCTCTCTTAAAATTCGAATCATCTCTTCATATGAAAATCTGTTATACTCTTCATCATCAATAAAATCACAATAAACAACCTCAGGTTTTTTCCCAATTTTTACCTCGAACTTCCCATCTACATTATTTATAAGAAAAGGGAAAATGCATAATGGGCACTTTATTGAATACCTGATTCTCAAATATAAAAATCTACTCAATGCTGTAACCTGTAGCATTATAATATCTGATACTGTAACTGAAATTACAAATATAGTAAACGATACTATCCAGGTGTAAAAATCTCCCTTAGAAAATAAAACTCTGTAATCTAAAAATGTACTGACAACAATCCCCATTATTGAACTACAAAATATACCAAACCAATAAAATTTTATACAATTAATACCATTTCTTAACACTATCATCACCATTAACGATTTGGCAGTAAAAATCTGCCAAACCGTTTTTCTTTTAAAATTAATAAAAAATACGTTTATTCCACATTGCAGCTCCCGCTCCAATCGTTCCTAATGCAAATACCGCTCCAACTACAGCATTGATAGCCCCTATTGATACTCCTATTTTTGCAGCCACATAAAGCACGCAGTAATTGTAAGACTGAACTGCACAATTTAGCAATGCTCTATAATTAAAGCCTGCACATGTAAGTGCTCGACGATAAGGTGTTCCCTTATTCCACAACCCAATAACATTATTTTTAAATGTTTTTGCAGTTCCTCCATCAAAATAAGTCATTTCTTCCTGTTCCATAATAGCATAACTGCTAGGGAGTACCAGTGCTCCATCGTAACACATATCCATATATGTGTACCTCCTTTTCTCTTTGTTTTATTTTTGCCATTCCCGTCTGCAGACAGTCCTGACTATATGTAAAGCTTTTACATACAAAAATTAATCATCTAAGTGTAGCTCATTACACCCTCATCATCATTCTCAAAATTCTCAGCAAACTGTTCATCCTTATCTGAGTCTTCTTTGATAACAAAATTTCCCTGCTGCATTTCCCACAGTCTGTAATACTGTTCTTTCCTCTCAAGCAACTGCTGATGTGTTCCCTGTTCTACAATTTTCCCTTTATCCATGACTATTATCTTGTCACAGTTTTTTACTGTTACAAGCCTGTGCGCAATAATAAGCATGGTCTTTTTTCTGAATTTATTGTATATCATATCGAAGATTATATTTTCCGTTGCAAAATCCAGATTACTTGTGGATTCATCCATGATATAAAACTGATTTTCCTTTAGAAATGCTCTTGCAAGTGCAATTCGCTGTTTCTCGCCTCCACTCAGACCATTTCCTGCTTCCTCAAGATAGGTATAATACTGCATCGGCAGTCTCTTTATGAATTCATGGGCATCAGCGGCTTTGGCAGCCTCTTTTACCTCGTCAAGCGTTGCACTCTGTCTCGTAACTCTTATATTGTCATAAATACTTTTTGAAAAAAGCTCTATATTCTGTGGCACATATGATATCGCATGACGTATATCGTCATTCTTATATTCTAATATATCCATCCCATCTATAGTTATATCCCCCGCCTCCGGCTCATAATATTTGAGCAGTAGCTTGGCTATTGTAGATTTTCCGCTTCCGCTTGCCCCCACAAGTGCCACTTTCTGTCCTTTTTCTATTATAAAGCTCACATCATCCAAAGCCGGTTTTCTGTTTCCGTATCTGAAAGTGACATGCTCAAGCTTAATATCTCCATCAATGCTTGATATCTCCTGATACTGCCTCTCGCTTTTCTGTTCTCTCTCATAATCCATGATTTCAGAAAGTCTCTTCATTGAAATATTTGCTTCCTGAATGGATAACTGAAGGCTTACCAGATTGCCTATAGGATCCATAAAGTATCCTGCAAGTGTGTTAAATGCCATGAAGCTTCCAAGCGTCATGTTGTTATTTATAACCTGCATTATTCCTACATACAGAAGCACCAGATTACCAACTCCCGATATAACACTCGATATTGTTGACTGCACATTTGAAAGCATACCCTCTTTATAACTTATCCTAAGAGATTTTATGTATTCCCGCTCTATGCTTTCGAGCTCTATATCCTCATTGGCATTTCCCTTTATTGTCTCAACTGCGCGAAGCCCTTCTATTATTTCCGAGTTGAGTATGGATGACTGCTGCATCTGTTCTTCGTTTATCTTCTTATATGGCTGTTTGAATATAAATACAAGCACAATACTTATGAGTGTCATCATTATGATCACTGCAAAAAGCTTTGGATTCATCTGAAAAAGTATTACTCCGGTTATCAAAGCCATTGATATGTCCATGATCAGTGATAATGCTATACTGGTAAATATGTCTTTTATGGTAAATGCATCCGAAAACCTGGTTGTAATATCACCGGTCTTACGGCTCGCAAAAAATTTCATCGGTAATTTGTATATATGCTCAAAATAACCAAGCATAAGTGGTATATCAATTTTGATGGACAGATGCATGAGAATCCACTGTCTCACAAAACTTACAAATGTAGATGTCAATGATATTCCAAGAAATACCGCAAGCATCATCTTTAATACATCTTTTTGCTGATACGGAAGCATTTCATCATATATTATATTGTTAAAAAGTGATGATAAAATTCCCAGAAGTGTAACCAGAAGTGAGGCTACAAGCGCATATATAAACAGCTTCTTCTGTGGAAGCAGCAGCTTTATATATCTGTCAAATAACTTTGTTCCCTTTATCTTTTCACGCTCAAACTCACTATTTGGTTTCAGTAGGAGCATGGCTCCTGTAAATTTCTTATAAAACTCGTCTATAGTCAGTCTCTCAAGATCCTTAGCCGGATCACCTATTATCACATACTTTTTTGTGATCCTGAATATTACCACAAAATGCGATAAGCCTTCCTTTGTCACGATATTTGCTATAGCCGGTAATGTATATCTGCTAACAAAACCCTCTTTATCTACTTTTACAGCCTGACAGTTAAATCCAAGTTCTTCTGCACACTTTGACAATCCTATAAGGTTTGTTCCTTTCAGGTCTGTTCCCATCATGTCACGTAATTTTGTTATTGTTGTCTCTTTTTTATAGTGCAGACAGACCATCCCCATGCAAGCTGCTGCACAGTCTGTTGCATCATGTTGTTTTATGAAAGTGTATCTCATTCTTTATTCCCTTATCTATCACTTTTTCATTTGATTGGTCTTGATTTTAATAAAAATCTCAGCATTATAATTTCGCTGTTTTTAATTTATTTATATCCGATAATCCAGATATCTTCAACCATATATACATGAATGACACGAATTCGTACACGTTTGACATTTAATCAATAATTTTTGCAAGAATCAACGAAATCGCTACCGAAATATTAGCAGCCATAACACAAAGCACTATTTCATTTTTCATTACTCCAAAAATTGCTGCTATAACAATTACAATTAAAATGATAGTCTGAAATCCCCATGTATTTAATTGTTGCTTATGCTTTTCTTCTACTGTTAATGGTTTATTTTCTGCTTCAACCGGAGCCAATCTCAGTACAGTTAACACTGCCACCATATATAACACCATCAAACACCATATATATTTTTTTCCAAATGCCAATGCAGACATCACAAATACAATAAAGGTAATCTGCGTATACAAGATACATTTAAGATGACTACGTGCATGATATCCTCCAGCTGTCAACCTCAACGGAGTATACACTGCTATGTACGGAATAAATGCTATAGGATATCCTATAACGTAATATGATAATATAACCATAAAAGCAACATTTATTAATGTAGACAAAATCAATTCCATACCATAGCAGTATGATTCCTTATCATCAGTCTTGATTATTGCATTTTTAATCCAAAACTCAACAATTAGTGTACTTGCTTTCTTAATCATTTCTTTTTTTCAATGAGTCTGGGATATCTGGCTGATGTGAAAAAAAGAAACATGTTGCATTCACAGAGACAACAGCAAGTACCATTGTAAATGTTGCAACGATTTTTGAAAATTTTACTATACCTTTTTTAACCATAATTCTTTGCTCCTTTGTTTTTATTCTTTACACTCTCAATTCTACTCAACATCACTGTATATACAATAGCTCATGCACTAATGACATAAATATACACACCTTTTGCAAATATAGTAGTATTACTATCGCAAAATGATAGTAATACTATATTCAAAATATTAATTTTTTTACCTACAATATCTATAGTTTAAATATGAAGGCAGGTAAATCATGCAGGATACAGAATTCATAAAGCATATAGGAAAAATCATACGTTTCTACCGTTTGAAAAATAATCTAACACAAGAACAATTAAGTGAATATGCAGACTGCTCCTGCGGATTTATTGGTCAAATTGAACGTGGTGAAAGCAAAATTTCACTTTCTGTTTTATCCAAAATAATCAATACTCTCAAAATAGACGCAAATGAATTGTTTTGGAGCACCGATACACATACTTCTGAAAGTCAGCAATTGGATAATCAGATAGCTCTCTATGCCAAACAATTATCAATTGACAAAAAACATATTGTTCTCAATCTGATGGATGATTTGAAAAACCTAAATTAATCTTGTAATTTCAAAATTTATAATCTATAATCTTCATAGCTTAATTGTTTTGATAAGAGGATTATTTTTATTGTAGCTGCTCAAAATTTTTGTCACAAATTCTCAAAATCGTTGTCAAAAACTTTTCGGAAATGGTTCCCGGAAAACAGACTCAAAAAGAGGGCTTTCGCCCTCTCATTTTTTTGACACATTCGATGAGAATAACGCTACTCATCATCATCGAATTTGACCCTTGCATCTATGCTGTGAAATTCAATTTTATTCCTTTTCAGGTACCGCTCTATCAAGCGGCTGATGTCATTCAGAATCGCACTTGATTCCGGGACGTTTAGCCTTATCTTAATCTCAATACGTCTCAAGGCTGCCTCCTTTATAAAAGCCTGCCAAAGTCATCCGGTCGGTGTGTCCGGATACCGTGGCAGGCGTTTTCACTATTTTGTATAAGCCTCTCCTGTGATTTCCTCGAACTCATCCGCTGTGATAGCTTTCTTCACTACCGCGTTCTTGAGCATCTTGGCATTCCAAAAGCCGTGATCATAATATCCTTTGTACTTTTCAAAGTTTCTGCTGTGTTCCGTCTGTTTCTGTGGTTTCTGTGTTGTCATACTATTGTACCTCGCTTTCTTCCATGCCTGTATCCTGAGTCGGGAGCTCAACATCCGTCATCAGAGCGATATAGTCAATGATGGCTGCCTGTTCTGCGATGGTGGCTCTCATGTTCTCTTTTTCGCGTTCTTCATAAACGCTTGTTTTGATCTGTCGATATTCCATCTTGATTCCTCCATAATTCCTTATAATATGCCTCCATCCGTCTCAAAAGTTGGTAGGAGGTTCCTTTTGCTGCGTGGTCTTTCCATCCGTTGAAGCATTCATCAACTTTAGCCTTTGATGACTCGCCTTTCTTAGCTTTAGACACTAGCCTGTATAATTTCTTGCGTTCCTGCTTCACATTTGCCGGATTCAGTCTCATGATTATCTTCCCGGTCTCCGTCAGCCTGTAATAGAAACCAAGGAAGAGGATTTCTTCTGTTATCGGTATCACTTTTGTCTTTTTAGGGTTCGGTTCAAAGCCATATTCAGCCAATTTCTCAATCACCTTGACCTTGCAGTATTCAAGGTACTCAAGGTCTTCGTGCATTAGTAGGAAGTCATCCATATATCTCAGATACCTCTTGATTCCGAGCTGTTCCTTGATGAAATGATCTAATTCATCAAGTACGGAGATTCCTGCTATCTGTATCATCTGACTTCCCGGATTATATCCGACATCGCCCTCATACTGATCTTCCAGTACCGCCTCCGCTCGCTTGTAGATGTCCGGCTCAAGGTGTTTCTTGAACTTGTCCTTTGCGACCTGATGCTTCATGTTGGGATAATATCCATGTACATCCACCTGCAAGACTCCGCCTGCCCGTCCGTACTTCCTGTAATGTCGATGTAGGAACTCATCAAGCACCGCCCTTGCATAGTCCGTGCCCTTGTCTTTCTGACAGGCACAATTATGTTGGATGAAGCTCTTGGTCATTGCCGGATAGATGGCATTGTCATTGAGACTCCGCTGATATACTCGGTCTCTGAAGCATATACTCACGATATCCCTCGGCTTAGGGTATGTCACTCTGAACTTCGTTGTCTGCCTTGCTTTATATGTCCCTGTTTTGAGCTGTTTTTCAAGCTTCAGGGTCTCTTCCAGTCCATTGAGGACGTAGTGGGCGGCTGACCCCTTCCACATAACGCCTTTCTTGCATTTCTGCATGGACTCAAACAAGGCTTCAAACCCTATGATATCCTCTTCATTATTCAATTCATTTCCATGATATTGATAGCGCACACCTCCCGATCAGGGCGGTGATTACATCATCATAGTATTGTTTTGCCTATTGGCAGGGAACTCGGCTCCTTGTGTTAGATTGGTCGGACTCCATCTCTGTGAGATAGTTTGTATGTCCTTAATACCACACAATCCGGGGCGCAGCGAAGCGCGTTGACTGCGTTGTTGTTGTTGACGTTGCCCGAGCTGTTCACATTCCACGTATTGCACGCGTTGTCACGATTAGCCGAGCGCAAGCGCACGTTCTGCGTTACAGCCTACATCCCTATGGTAAAGCTCCGGCTATTTGCCGTAGCGTTTACTATCTGCATCTCTCCAACTTCTCAGATATCCTCTCACATCAATGGTCTTCTCGCTCCAATATTTCACTCGCTTTGATTTCAAGTGAAAGATCGTCTTTGCAAGCTGTATCAGTGCAAGAAGATTGTTACAGTTCCGGGCAGCTCTCTCCTGAAGGGCTTTTCTCATCTTCCAGTCATCCGCAGACTTTACTAGGATGTTGTTGGCTGTCCATGCATCAATGTAGATGTCTTTTGCTGTCCTGATGATATCATCGGTCAGGGAGCTTCTGTATTCCGGTAGGAATATCTTCTGATTGTTTGTTATCCTGATAGTGTACGTTGCCAAGTCCAAGGCTCTCACTATGACTTCAAGTTTGCTTTGGCTTCTCTCGCCTTCTGCTACTGCCACACCATGTCCTCCTTCTCTTTTTGGTCTATCCCCTGCATCCGTGGGTGCAGGGGATGATACATGATGCCGCGATTAGCAGATAACACAAACCGGGGCGCAGCGAAGCGCGTCGACTGCGCCGTAGCCGTTGACGTCGCCCGAGCTGCCCACAAACCACGTATTGCACGCGCCGTCACGATAAGCCGAGCGCAAGCGCACGGTCTGCGCTGATGTGTGGCTCTTAATCGCATAGGTTCTGATCTGAGGATATGTCTGCCACTGTTGCATCTTTGTTGACATCCCGGACGCTCTCTTCCAATATTCCCAAACATCGCCTTCTCCGGCAAGCTGAGGGGTAATGTACATCTGTTCCAAGGATGGAAGGAAGAATGTGTCATATGTGACCTCTGTTTCCCCGTCTGCCTTGTCAGATACTGTATTAAGGGCAGTCACTACCTTGATCGGCTGAATGCAGTCAAGGAACTCTTTCTCAAAGCCGCTCATAAAGCCTGCTTTTGTTGCGTGCTGTTCCGGTACACGGTCAAACTTATTCTGAGATGTCCACCACTGTCCGGCAGGCTTGTCAGAGTTGAGCCACTGTCTCATAGCACTCTGTGACCACCTGTTATATCCATAGCTCAGGCGGTGAAGACTGTTAAGAGAGCCATCTCCTGCCGGAGTAAATGTACCGAGGGATGTTCCTGCGGAGCCTGCTGTTACGCTCACGGTCTCGATTGCTTCAGTGGATGCTCCGTCCCTGTAGGAGCTGACTCTCCACTCTGCCGGGGTCTTGTCAGGCATTCCCCAAAATCCTACAAGCATACCGCCCTGTGGTACAGGCTTGGTGAGTACAAACTGATATTTCTCGCCAGTTTTGCAGTTATTTCCCCAGTTAGCTCCAACCGTGATGTTATAGGTTCCTGCCGGGAGTTCTGCTTCACTCGCTGTATAGAATGCCTCGTTGTTGTCAAACTGTACACCGAACGGAGTCGCATAATGCCACTGGATAAACATACCCGGCACCTCTTCGCCATCCTTCAAAGTTACATTTCCGAAGTGGACGATATCTCCCACTGCTTCATATTTCTGTCCGGTAGTCACATCTGTCCACGGCACCACGATCTGATCACCGATGTTGTACACTTCAGATGCTTTGCCTGCCTGCACGATCTTCCTGATCTCAGCCATGCTCGTTGTGCCTTCCATTGCTGCTCCTGCCATAAGGTTCAGAAGCATATTCTGTGTGTGGAGTTTGTCCACGATTTCCTTGCCTGTTGAGTCCAATAACATCGGCTCTGTAATTTTGCTCATCTTCTTAGTCCTCTCTTTCATATGTTACACACAGCTTGCCATCAACCACGCTGAAGCCTTCATCATCTTTCTGATCTTTCAGGTACTGGTCATTATCAAGAAGCTGTTGATATCTCTTGTTCCATTCAGAATAGTGTCCCGGAGTAGTTCTCTCCATTGCTTCCATCTCTGTGCTGAATGTAGGGTTTCTCGATGCGTTCAATTTTGCCATCTTCTACACCTCCTAGTAATTATCCTCAATGGTGAATGTCACTTCCGTCTCATCCTTGCCTTTTGCCAAGAAGTTTGAGAACGCAGCCACATCGCCATCCTCATCAATCAGAGCCATCTCGCTGATTTCTACACCGATAAGCTCATTCTCTTCGAGTTTAATCACATACTCATAGCTCGTCTCTGACACCTTTGTAGATGACGTGTATGGTTTTCTGATTACCTCATGTTTAAGTCTTACGTTCTCAGGAAGAGGCTCGATCACCTTGCGGTTTGCATCCACTCCGCCACTTCCAAGGGCGATGTGGGTGATCTTCGCGATCTTTCCTGTAGTATGGCTCGCTTCAGCCATCTTTTTTCTACGAATCTTTGTGATAACGCTTTTTGTTGCCATTTCTACATTACCTCCGTTTTTTGATATGCGTCTATGATCTTGGAACCATCAAGGCTCCATGTACCGTCAAGGAAGAAGAGGTTGTGTTCTTCGTGCCATGTGACGGTCAGATTCTCTTTGTTGTGTACTGCCGTTTTATAGGACTGTTTTGTCGGATACTCTACTCTCTGAGAGTCCATCACTCTCGACCCTGTGAGATTCCACAGTCCATTGAGCTTCAGGTACTCAAAGAAGTCTATCGTGAGCCTGTACGCCACATTCTCCCGGCTTATTTCATATCTGTTGCTGACACTACGTGCCCTGTATCGCTGTTTTATCCGGATATTTTGCTCATGCTCTACCCGGTACCCAGTGCTCCACCGGATATCTCCGTTGTATATTAAGGCATCCAGTGTGTGGCTGCCATCAAGCTGCCATTTTCCATCCGTCTTTAGATAGAAGCCCTCGAAGTAATTTGCATACGCATGGAACCCCATCTTTGCACTCACTGTTGTGATCAGTGTATGCTTGTTCCGGAAGGATGCCATTGACAGTCCTGCGGAATGCTGCTCGTATCTGCTCCGGTACAGGTATCCGATTCGTGTAGGATAACCATGCACCACCGCATCAAGGAGATGGCTACCATCAAGTTGCCATTTTCCATCAAGCTTCAGATAATCATAGAAGTAGATAAACTTCTTATAGTCCACTCTTTGGAATGCCCCCGTGTGAGGCTCCTTGACTTCCGTCTTGTATTCCATATAGTAGTTGTCTTTGGCTTCAACCTCTTTCCATTGCCGGACGGTCTTTCTCAGGATACTAAAGGCGATCGGATGCTCTTCATCCACGTTCATGACAATGATCAGGTAGAACTCCGCCCACCTCGTTGCATCACCTTTGAAGTCCCTTGCACTTCGGATGACCGGGTTGGTGTATCCGAGAGCTTTTGCCGCAAGGATAATGCCATCATTCAGTCCTCCAAGTTGGCATACTTCCTCATACATTGCTATTCGTGATCGGAAGTTATCCGGTGATTCCCCGGTGTATCTGCTCAGGTTTCGGTCTGCTGCGTGTACCGGGAGCATCTCATCGCTACAGGTTGCAACCATACCTTCATCCCTTGCCCGGAGAAGGTCTTCTTTGCATTCATCAAGTCTTTTCCCGAACACTTTACACAGGGTGTACCAGTGATTCAGGGTTTTCTTGACTTTCTTAAAAGGAGAGGTGAAGAGGTACCACATATATTCAATAAAGCTTTCCATCTTATCACTCTCCCTTTACGTTTTTAACCTCCACGGTGATGTTCCCTGCCATAATCACCTTATCTCCGCTGAGTTCCATATCTTCTGTTGGGGCTTTGAACACCGTCTTCCTGTAGTTCTCAATCTCACACAAAGCACTGATGATGCTGTCCTTGTACAGGGTATTCATCTCATCTCTCGGCAGTTTCATGACGTTAGTGATGATGTTCTGTGCTTTCTCTTTTACTCCATCTGTTGAAGCATATTGCGCAAGGTATATAATCACATTGATGTCCTGTACCACCACCTCACTCGATCGGACAAGATAGTCCGCATACTGTCCCTTCAGAGGTTCGACTGCCTCCTCAACTTTTGCTGTCAGCTCCGGTGATGCTTCCCCGGCAGAGCTCGTGATGATGATATCAACGGTACCCTGACCTCTTGGATGCTGTGCGTCCACCCTTGCATCCAGTACACCCGGCACTGACCTTGCAGCGTTTCTGAGCTTTTCTTCAATCGTTCTTGTCGCAAGCTCCGCCCAACTACTTGTACATCGGCTTCTCAGGTCTTCGTAGTCTTCCACGTCAGCTCCTTCCCTGATCAGCCACTCTTTTTCATTGGTTACATAGTCCATTCCATCAATATGTATCATGGATATAGTTATCTTACCCGGTGCTACATTGTAGTAGGTTCCCGGTTCTTCCGCTTCCACAAGCACCTTCCCGGTCTGAGCTCCGGCATCTATGACCGTATCTTCCACAGCGTAAAACTTTAGCTCGTTGCCTGATGCATCCGGCTCCGTCTTGAAGCAATGCCCTTTTGTTACCTGTACGGCATTGTCATATTCTGCCCGGTACACTGTCACATAGCCTCTCGCTTTCACAGCCTCCTTCAGGCTTTTGGAGAAGTCTGCCGCTTTGATCTCGAGCCAATCTCCTTGTGCATGGAGGATGAAGCAGGAGTTCAAGATCGTCCTTGCAAGCTGCTTCAGCTCGATAAACAATGTCACAAACATCCGGATGATATGATAGAACACTCCGCCTTTTTTGAAGTTCGTGATCGGGAAGTCCGCCTCTGCAAGCTCTGCTTCTATGTTTTCCATTTCCTCTTCCTCGTCAGGAATCGGTATGATCTTCTCCATGATGTCCTCATCTATCATTCTACTATCACCTCCACTCCGTCACTTTCGATGCTTATACCGTACACCGTGTTGCTGTCATTTCTTTTGAATGTCACCCGGGCTTTGTAGCTGTGCCCCTCAAAGCTCACATCTATGTTGATGCTTGCCGCATCAATGTAGCTGCGTTTTGACATCTTCGACCTTATCCTCTGCTGTATCTCAAGCTTTGTGAACTCATCGAACTCTTCCTGACCAAAGTCAAGCATACCGAAGCCATAGCTTCCGTTGCCCTCCTCATCCTCGTAGAAGAGTTCTCCTTCCTCCGTGAGAGCTTCGTTCTTCAGGTCTTGGAGCCAACACATATCATCTTCAGCAAGTTCTGACTGACCATCTGTCCCGGCTGTAGGCTGACCATCTGCATCAAGCATGAGGTCAACATCCTCTTCTGTCACCATCTGCATCAGTCACACCTCCCCACGATATACGGGTCACATTCTCCGTATAGCAGCATCACAACCACGATGTCTCCGGATTCCACAGGAACCTTTGTGGATACCATTGGAACCTCCGGGAATCGTGTGTCTGTCTGCTTGTTTTTGTCAAGAATCTTGAGAGTAACGGTGTAGACATCTTCTTTCTTGGAAGCCTTCACCACCCTCGCATAAATACACGGAGGATATCTCATGTGTGGATAGTTTGTCTTGATCTGATCATCAAGCTCCTGTTTCACAAAGTTCTTCATCATATCCGACACGTCCATCACCTCCAATAGATATACATATGCACAGCCCCCGAGTCATCGCTCCGAACGATCGTCTTCTCAACAACCACGGTACCGCTGTACTTGCTGTGTTCCACGATAACCTCCTGACTATGGTGTATCCACGGGATGGCTATTGTCTCAGCTTCCCACATATCACCATACTTATTCAGTGAGATGATCGTCTCGTCCTCTTCGAGGACATATAGTTCTTTTTGTTCCTTCTTGGTTCCCCAGTGGAATATCTTCTCTTGGAAGAAGAACGGGTTGCTTATCCCCCATGAGCTATTGATCTCCGCTATTGCAGCCGTTCCGCTCTTCTCCTCTATTGAGTAGACTTTTTTCTTGCCGTACACCTCATCCGTCAGCTCGTAAGCTGTTATTCCTGCCCGTGTCAGGATGTACCGGATGATATCCTGTGGTGTACAGTCAATGAACGTCCCCTTCACAGTTGCCCTTTCCAGTTTCATCATGTCATCCTTGATCATGATTTCCTTCCAGTAGTCACTTCCGTTGCACCGGACATATCCATCTATCAGCGTATCGAAGTCATCCTCATATCCAAGTTCCACCTGAGCCTCATCCATGTCTTTGAACTGTATTAGCCCCTGAAGTCTCGGTGACAGTTCCACCCGACACCAATCAATATGAGACTCGCGGCTTGAGAAGCATTCCACCTCTACCCCGTCCTTGATCTCATACTCTCCGACTGTCACCCTAAATTCCGGGGATATCAATTTCTTCTCTCCCAAGCCGCTCACCTCCTACCTCTTTTTGGTTATCTTCCTAGCCCTTTTCTTAGCTCTGTTTGTGCTCCGGCTATCCCTTGCAGGGCTCTTTGTCTTACTCTTTTTACTCTTGCTTTTCTTTGACTTGGTGCTCTTCTTTTTCTTGATTACTTTGACCGTGCCAATGTTCGGAGCCCACAGCTCTAAGGTGGCGATTCTCTTACTTTCTGAGATCACTTTCTTGGATGTCAGGGTCTTGAAATACACTTGTGTGATTCCTCTTGCAGCACAGTCATCGTTGACGATCGGAAGGAGCTTCGGCTTGTCCTGCCCGTTCCCCTTAAAGAGATTCTGCATATCCCTAAGCTGTGCAAGCGTGGAGTATCCGCTCATGTCTTCAAGCAGGATATCAATGTTCACCTTGCCATTTTCATATCCCACAGGTTGGGACTTCTTATACCGCCCCTTTTCATCCTGTGCTACATATACGCTTCCGGCTTCCGTGATCTCCACGCTCGTGACTTCTCCTCCGAGTATTACATTTCCAAGCTTTGCTACCTTGTCTCTTACATAAAGCACCTTGTTTCACCTCCTACGCATAGACAGGTACATCCGTCCGGTTCTGTGCATCCTTCAGCTCATCTATCAGTTTGTAGAGTAATGGCAAGTCTTTGATCTTGCTGATGTCTACCGTGAAGTGGATGCTGTTGATGTTCATGCTTCCGTTCTTTCCCCATCTCTCTGTAGTTATTGTCTCCCTGTTTGTTGTTGTGGTTGTCTCTTTCTCGCGCTTAAAGGTTGAAGCCTTGGATGTCAGTGCGCTTGTAATACTTGCGCCTGTCTGCTGTACATCTGACTTGCTCTCCTCATTCTCGCCCTTGACTACGTTGCCGACAACTTCCTTCATCTTTGTCCACAGAGTGGCAAGTGGAAGGACTGCCTCAGCTCCGGCTTCTCCGCCTCCGAGCATCTTATCGCCCATCTGTCCGAAGATCGTAGCTCCGTTCAGGATACCTCCATCCTTGTACCACTGGATAGAGAAATGCGGCAGGGAACCCTTTCCGCCAATTCCAAAAGGAGCAACTCCTCCACTCACACTGATGTGTGGGAGCTTCAGGCTAGGCAAATGCCACGAGAAATTGAAGGCTGACCTGATTCGTGATATTGCTCCGGTCACTACTGAATGAGCTGCCTGAAGCTTAGACGAAAATGCCGACTTGATGCTTTCAAGCACGGAGTTGACCGTATCTCTCGCTGACTGTATTTTGTTAGCAATCGTAGAGCGGACACTCTCAAGCCTTCCTCCTGTTAATGTGTTGATCGCGGAGTACGCTGTACTGAAGGTACCCTGCACCCCGGTCATTGTTGCTGCCACGATGCCCTTGATACCCCCACCATGTGACTGATAGGATGCCTGCATCGCAGATAATTGTGTTGTTGCGTAGTTCTTGGCTGCTGACATTCCGGTTGACACTGCGTTTGCAACCCCGGACATCTTCTCACTCACAGTATTTTTGATACTTGAAAGCTTTCCGCCCGTCATAGTGTCCAGTGCCGAGTATGCTGTCGAGAACGTATTCTGTACGCCCGTCATAGCTGCGGCTGCCACACCCTTGATACCGCCTCCGTGAGACTCATAAGATGCCTGCATTGCCGATAATTGCGTTGATGCATACTCCTTCGCTGTGGACATCTTGGATGATACTGTCTCCGCAACTCCGGACATTTTCTCACTTACTGAGTTTTTGATGCTCGTAAGCTTGCCGCCTGTCAGGTTGTCTATAAAGGTGTATCCTGATGTGAAATACCCCTTCACACCTTCCATAGCTGCGGCTGCCACACCTTTGATTCCACCACCGTGTTCCTCATATGCAGCTTTCATGTTGCCAAGTTTTTCCTTGACCGTATCGGATGCCGCCCCTAAGATATTTCCGAAGAATCCCTTCACAGCTTCAAGCCCGTTTTTCACGGTATCCTTCATCTTCGATATCGTCTCTGACGCATCAATTCCGATTGCAGACAGGGCACCGCCCACCGCATCCAAGAATCCGGATGCAAAGCCACCGATAAATGAGAGGATCGCATCGAATCCGTTCAGGATGAAGTTCTTAAAATCATCGGCTGCGGCTGATGCAAAGTCGAGAGCTCCTGAAAAATCGCCCCGGAATAGTGCAACGACCGCATTCACTACGTTTGTCACGAATGATGCGAAGCTTGTCAGTGCATTGATCAGAGGAGTCAGTGCTGAGAGTGCTCCCTGTATCGCCCCGGCAAAGGTAGCACCAAGGACAGTCAGGACAACGGCTCCGACTTTTTCTACAATCCGGATGATCGGCTGTACCGCCTGCCATAGTTCGGTCAGCTTCTGTCCGAGTTTCTGTAGCGCAGGCTGTATGCTCGTCCATGCTTGTTGTACTGCATTTTGAACCTGTGCAAATAGTCCCTTCCAAAAGTTTCGGAAGGCTTCCGACTTGTTCCATAGGACAACGAATATCGCTATCAGGGCAACTATCCCGGCAATGACCCATGTCACGGGCGATGCAAGGAATGCTGTGTTAAGTCCCGTCACCGCGGTCTTCACTATCCCGATCGTGTTCTTCATCGACAAGAAAAGTTTGCCGAGGCTTCCCACTATTCCCATCACGCTTCCGGCTACTACAAGGAATACTCCAAGTTTCAACGCTATGTTCATGATGGTCTGTACCGTCTGTTGGTTGTTACTTATCCACTCGCCTCCGCGCTTGATCAGACCGCTCACCTTATCCATTGTGTCATTGACCGCAGGAAGTAGTCCGTTTCCAAGTTCCTCAGCATTGTTATGTATCTGTTGCTTTAGCACTTGGAACTTCTGCTCGGGCGTGTTGTTGATGGCTTCTGCCATCTCCTTTGTGACTGATGACCCCTGCTTCATGGATGCCGATAAGTCATCCACTCCGGTTGTCAGGGAGTCCACGTTGTTGTAGAGAAGGTCGATCATGGCAACTGCCTCATCTGTTCCGAAGGCATCCTTCAGCTCTTTCTTCTCTACTGCGTCTATGGTTTCTCCGTACTTTCCTTTCAGTTTTTCGAGGATTTCCGGTGTGGAGAGCAGTCGGTTGTTATCATCCGTCAACTGCAATCCGAGTGCCTCTCCTGCTTTCGTTGCCTGATTCAGGAAAGACTTGTACTTTGTCGCGGCTTCAGAGCCCGACATGGTTGTCTGTAACTGTCCAAGGATAGCAAGCTGTTCCTCAAGTGGCACGTTGTTATTCGTTGCCGTAGCTCCCAACGTACTGATCGCACTCGCCATCTCCGAACCTGATGTCTTGTAATTCTTAACCGCCGTAGCGATTCCTGCGGAGAACATCTCACCGAACTCAAGGTCTGACAGGTCATCATAGGCACCCTTGTAGATACCGTATCCTGTAGCAAACAGTGAGCCCATCTCCTCTGTGGTGGACTTGGTGGCTTTACCTGTCAAGGCTGCCAACTGCGTGAACTGAGCCACACCCTCATCCGTCAACGATGCTATACCTGACTTAATATCATAAGATGCTGTGATGAAGTCAGCTTTGCTCGTTCCTGCCCATGTGTCTGAGAAGCTCTTTGCTGCATTTTCTACCGCCTTCAGGTCTTTAACTCCCAGTGATGACAGTTCTCCGAGTGCATTCTGTGTATCGAAGGTGGATGTCACCAACTTGGTTCCTACTCCGAGGATAGCTCCACCAACTCCCGTCAGAGCTGCCCCGGCTTTCTGCATGGTTCCGAAGGCTGAGTCAAGCTTTTGGATGCTTCCGGATACATTTCCCTGTATCGTGTTCATCTGTCCGGACAGGTTGTCTACTACGTTAAGAAGTACCGACAATTTATAGACAGACTCCATACCCATGCAACCACCTCCTAGTTGCTTTTTTTATGTGATGTGATATACTATCCCTTAGAAGACCATAGAGGTGTACAGAATCCCATAGCTCCCGGCTGTGGGATTTTTGTTTTATTCGTCTGTAAAATTGTCAGCTATACCCTGAGCAACTCCTGCCCTGATCTCGTCTATGATCAGTTCTCTTGCACAATCCGCTTGAGCATACAGATCATAGAACTCTTCAAATGTCAGCTCCTCAAAGCTTTCCGGAACAATTTCCCGGGGAAGATACTTGTATATCAGCATCTTCCCATAGGCTATAAAGTTCTCTTTGAACGCTTCCTTCGCATCGTCTACAGTTTTTTTACTGATGTTGTGTCAGCAAGTCCAAGCATACGGAGCAGTTTGTCTGCGAGGGAGATCGCCATAGCCGGGTACTCTTCCAGAGTATCCTTCAGTTCATCCCTCTGCTCATCAATGATATTATCGAAGGAGAAGGTCTTGGATGCCTTGCTTGCGCTGTTTGAGATTGTCTTGACATATCTGTCATAGGATGCAGGCTTCGGCTTTCTGAAGAGGAAAGTGAACTCTTCCTCAGTGTCATCATCTACCGCTACAGTGTTTGTGATCGTGTAGATTTTCTGACCTGTGTATTTCTTCTTCAGTTCTTCAACATCCTGTTTCTTTCTCTCCTGTGTAGCTTCTGCTTCAGCTTCCTTGGCTGCTCCGAATAATCTCTCTTCATTCTCTGTTAATACTGCGTTACTCATAGATATTTACCTCCATATTTTTGACATTTATTTTGTGAATTTACGCATCAAGGTCATTGATCTTGATGCCGCCCATTGCCATTCCATCAAGGTCTACCTTCATGGATTTGTCTCCCTGTGCTGCCTTGAAGCTTCGCTTCGAGAAGACAACCTTTGTCAGGGTATCGGTACAGGTGGACGCTCCCTCATCCGCATAGGATACCGTGATCTTCGGGATAACGTACTTATAAAAGTTCTTATATCCCTTGCTCTTGATCACACGGCACATCTCATTGAAGTCCTCGCGGAGCATACTCAGCTTCACGGAGTTCTTCTGATTTCCGGTACCGTAGCCTCTGATCTTGCCACCTTTTCCATATACAGCCTCGCTCTCCTGCTCATCATCGTAGGAGATTTCTGTCGGCTCGATATTCTCCATGCCGGATGTGGAAATGGTCACGCTCGACCAGTCATACACTTTTCCATTAACTAACTGTGTGTTTGCCATCCTGTTCTACCTCCTTCCTAAGATGCTGATACAGGGTTCTCTACTGCAAAGGTCAGGTTCATCCCTCTGACGTGTCCCATCGGCACGTATGTCACCCTCACGTTAATTGACTCATCCACAAGGATATTGAGGTTCTCCGTGTCGATCTCAAGTCTTCCGGAGCTGATGATCTTATCATCTACAGCATCCTCCACCGGAGTATTGAGGTTTGCCTGAAGGATAGAGATGCTCGCATCTAAGTCTCCCGGGTCAACTTCACTCTGAAGTTCATTGAGTGCATATGCTCTGACTGCTTTCACAAGTCTGTTGGACACTCTGACATCTTCCGCGTATGCATAATCACTGCCGTCCGGAGCCATCATGTTTGCGCTTGTCACATAGTAGTCTTCCTTACCGACATACTGTCTGAAGGTCAGGTACTTTGCTTTGTCCAAGATTGCGATATAGTCCTCGATTCCTTCCGGAAGGAGCTTGAGCATCTTTGCCTCAGAGATAGGGAAGCTCTTCACCTCTCCGATGCTCTGCGATTCCTTTGCTTTGCAATACAGTCCGCAGACAATTCCTGCATTATTGATATCCTGTACTCTGCCATCCATTCTCTGATATCTCGAATTGGAGCAGACTACCTGAATATAGATGTTGTTGATGCCTTTTCTTTCCTCCTGCATTGCTGCAACATACTCATCAAGGCTCTCGTTGCTTCTCTTCATTCTTGCCTCACACACAAAGAAAAGAGGTCTCTTATACTTTGTGAGGAAGTCGTTGGCGATGCTTGCAAGGGAAGCCCACAAAGCTCTTGAGGATGTACCCACAATGTGAGCATACTCAAAGGCTGTGTTGTTGTTGATCAGGCTCTCTACCGCGCTGATCACATCCGCGTTACTCATGGACGGGGCTGTCGTTGAGAAGCTGAAGGTATCTCCTTCCTTGAAGCTGTCTCCTCCGGCTACTTCCGTGAACTTTGCGGTGAGCCCGGTATTGGCAAGGACTGCCTCTCCATTCAGAGGGACTGTCATTTCCTCGCTGAAGGTATTGCCTCCGTCTAAGGAGTATGCATACCCGGCTTCATTGTTCTCTCCGTCATCTGTGACCTTGATCACAATGTCGTATGCATTGTTGGGCTTTCCACTCACTTCGAGGGTTCCCTCTCCTGTCTTGACTGCCTTGACTTCCCCGATGGTTCCGTCTGTGGTTGCCTTGACCGGGATGCAGTAGATCGTAGCTGCTCCGTTCTCCACAGAGTCGATGCAGGCATCCGCGAGTGGAGTGTTGCCAACCTTCTCCTTGATCTTCTTTGCATCCATGCTGCCAGTGATCAGGATAGGGGTTGCGCTCTCAATGTTAGAAATACCGATCTTGAACTGTACACCGCTTCCTGTGGAGCTGCTACGTCCAAGGTTCCCGTCTTCTACGGTTACATTTACATCTCCGTACATTATCCCTTCGCCTCCTCTTTTCTACCGTCAATCGGTGCTGTCTTGAAGTCCTCAACCGCCTTGGTGAACTCATTCTCCTCGACCTGTCTGCCGGACTTCCATTTCTTTGCTGCTTTTACGCCTTCAAACATGGCATCTGATACTTTGTATTTATCTCTAAGCTCTTCGATGCTCATGTAGGCTGTTTCTTTGTTTGCCATGTTTTATCCTCCATTTTGAATATTGCCGATCTCCACCGCTTTCTTCGTGAAGTCGGCATATATACCGCCTTCAAATGTGACATCGAACTGTACAGCTATCTTTGCCTTCAGGACACTATCGCCCTCTTCAACCCAGTCCGCTTCACCTACTACGATATTCACCCAGTTTCCATCATCCTCCATGCCCTTCCCGATCAGTCTGAGGAACTTCTCAAAAATCTCCTCACACTTTTCTTCCGAGGCATCTGCGATGATCACCCGGAGCTTTGTGTCCCTGCTCCACAGCTTGACCCTGCGCTTCCGTTGCCCCTCTTGGTCTACAAAGTTTCTTTTTGAGCCTGAGCGTGCGAGAGTCTCCCCGTTTCGCAGAACTGCACCAAGGTGTGACTCGTTCGCCTGCTTCAGCTTTTTCATTGTGGTGTAGACCTGACTTTTGATTCCGGACTCCTTCAGCTTTGCGATCAGGTAGTCTTTCTCTTTCTTCATGTCTTACTCCTTGAATATTTCCTCCAAGCTTTCCCGGATATCAAGTTCGTCTTCATCACTGATACCAAGGAATGGTCTTGGCGGAATGCTTATCCTGACAGAAGCAGCTCTCCGCCACTGCCCTCCAACTTTGAAGGTGAGATACTTCGCATTCTTAGCTCTTATAGTTCTCTCGTCACCGAATTGGAGTGTGGCAGCCCTTATGTCATTCGTGCCGACTGCAAGTCCGCTCTCATCTGCCTGCGAGTGGATACTTGTCTTCAATGTTGTCGTATCGGTCAGCGTCTTGCCGCCTGACTCTCTTGCCCGGATGGAAGGTGTCCATCCGACTCCCTCCGGGCTCTTTTCGCTTTGGAATCTCTCGACCGTTGAGGTACGGAGCCCCTCAGCGATGGAGTTCAGAACCCCACGCTTCTCAAGGCTCTTCAGTTTATTGAGACGTTGGAGCAGTGCATCTGTATCTCCGGACATCTCTGCCCTGATTGATGACATTCAATCACCATCCTCTCATGCTGTCCCTTGAGAATATTCGCCCTGAAGACTTCATCTTGAAGCCGTTGGCTGCATTCCCACTGCCTACAGCCTCATCCTCAGCTCCTACGCTGATGGTGCCCTTGGCAACCTCTGTCAGGAACTTGATGGCTGCATTGTAGCGGTTCAGAAAGGTCTTCTCCCTCTCACTCTCGTCTATTCCCGTACGTGACACAAGGTTATATACAGCAATATCCTTCGCGAGCTTGTTGATGACCTGTGGTGTCTTCGTGAATGGTACCTTGTACCGCTTGGCAAGGTACCCGTCAATCTCAGCGCAGGCATCGCTGATCGCATCCTCGCACAGGGCGGTGATCTTCTGTTGCTTCTCATCCGCGTCCTCGATATACTCATCTCCGATGATGGAGTTCACCATGTCTTCCTTGATCATTTTGAGCACTTCGCCCGTGGTACAATATCCCATATCATTACTCCTTAACCCTGTGCCTTTGTTGCTCCGGTGGAACCATATGCCATCTGCCAGAAGCCATATCCGGCATTGCTACGACCGTCAGCTCCGTAGATAAACTGATTGTTCATGAACACGTTCTCATCGGTATCCTTAGTGAAGGAAGTGAACTTGATCTTCTTTCTCTCCTGATAGATGATAGGCTTCAGGAATCGGTTGGTGCATAACAGGAACCAATACTCCGGATGTTCTGCAAGCTCCGGCTCTACAAGAAGCTTTGCTGTACCCTTCATGATGTTGCTTGTGCCATTGATCAGCTCAGCTTCCAAGATGGTTCTTGCTTCCTCTTCCTTTGCAGGCGATACCACAAGAAGGTCAGGCACGAGCTTGAGGCTCTTTCCTTTGTCTCCACGGACGCTCATGATGGCAGCTCTCGCAGCCTTATAGCTTTCCATAGACAGCTCCTGTGTTCCAAGGTTGCTGTATGTAGCACCACCCATCTTGTGATCAGCCGCAAAGAAAGCTTTTCCGTCATAGCACTTTGCTGTGAACCCGTTCATCAGCGCGCCAAACACGAGCTCATCCGGATGCAGTGCGGCAGCTTCTCCCATGTTTGAGAAGAGTGGGGTGTACACTCCGTACTTGTCATCCTCGATATCATCTCTTGGTACCCCGATGGTCATCTCAAAAGGTTTGTTCTTGATAGAGTAGTCATATGCTGCAAGGCTCTGTACTTCCCTCTCGCCAATCCACTCCTTCATTCGAGGCATCTGTCCGAGCCACTTATAATCCTGCTCGCCCGTGGTGCTCGGAACCGTGGTGGCGATCTTCTGATAATTGGACTGTGTAGCTTCAAAGCTCTTGTTGTAGGCTGTTGAGTAGCCGACTGCCAGTCCGTGCAAATTTGCCTGATTTACAATCATTTTCTAGTCCTCCTTATTTTCCTGTAACTGTTTCCCTGTACTGGGTCATCATGTCAACGGTCACACCGTCATCTTCCACTGCGAGGATGATTCCGGCATAGCTTGAACCCTCCGCAGTCAGGCTCACTGTCACGTCATCCTTGATATAGCAAGGCTTGAGCAGGTCAGTGTTCTTGATGGTTCCATCATTCTCCCACACGAATGTTCCACGCTTGACTTCTACCGTGGCAGCTCCATCCGCTCCGGTTGCGTTATCACAGAAACGCTGCACACATCCTGCCACAATCTTTCCCACTGCCTTTGTCGCAGTTTCGGCATAGCCTTCCGCATTGATCACAGCGATGGTACACTCAGTCAGTGTCTGTCCGGCTTTCACCGGGATGTTAAGCAGGCTGTTGCCTGTCTTTTCATTTCCTGTTCTGATCATGATTAGTCCTCCTTCTTGTAGTATTTCTCCATGTCTTCCTTGGAGATGCCGCAGTTCTTCAGAATAGCCATATCAACATCATCCGTCTTGGTATTGTCAGCCGGGGCATCCTTCAGAGCCATCTTGCCCTGTGGAACCACTGCCACAGCTTTCTCCATAAACTTCTTGAAGCCATCTGCGTCCTTCAGGGCATATTCTTTCGCCCATTCTGTCTGTGCTGCGGTGATCTTGCCTTCCTTGAGGGCAAGCTGCACAGCTTCATCCGCTTCTTTGCGTTCAATCTTCTCCTTCAGGGCGAGTACGGTTGCGGCTGTTACCTTGTCTCCGCCTGCCTTCAGAGCCATGATAGAAGCTGCAACGTCTTCTGTCTTAGCATTCTCATCCAGTTCAAGCAGTTTCAGGATGGTGCTATTGGCTACAACCTCCGCAGGAGCGTCTCCGCCTTTGCCTGTGTCACCATCACCCTTCTCTTCCATCTCTTTGATTTTCTGTGCTGCTTTACCTGCTTCCTCTACCGCTTTCTTGATCTCCTCTTCGGTTGCGGTCTCCGGAAGCCCAAGGGCTTTTGCGATTTCCTTCAAATCCATTGTTGTTCCTCCTTCTGAATAGTCCTCTATCGTCAGGGAGTTCACCACAGGGAACATCCCGTCAATAGCCGGGGTATTTGTCAGAGCCACGGAGTGGAGTGCCGTAGCTTTCTGATCTCTCTTTCTTACCATGACAACCGGGGACAGGTATCTGTACTCTTTATTCTTCAGGTACTCTGTAGCCTTCGGTGTCCATTCGACCTTAGCGATCAGCGCGTCATCGCCTTTGTAGATATCCTTTATCCATCCGCCTGCCGGAGCCTGTACGTCCGCAAGTGTCTGATGCTCATAGTCAATCACTAGGTCGAGCTTCCTGTCCTTGAACTGCTTTCTGATGAGTTCCACACTCTCATCATCTACTGTGAAGTCCCCTTTTTGGGAATGGACTCGTCCAAGTGGAAGTATCTTGATTTCACTGGGTACACCGGATACTTCTACCCCTTCTCCGGCGCATACCTTCCATTCGCCCATGCTTGTTACCTCTTAATTCACGTTTTGACCGCGTTATCACGCGTTATAACGCGGTATTCTGTTCGTGGGTGAGTATTTCTCCACCTAGAACCTTTTCTTCGTTCTGAGCGTCTTGTGACGCTTCACTGTTTCCTTGCTGCATTTCTTTCCTTGAACATCTCACGGAGTGGCTCTGATATGTTTGTCATATCAGGCTTCCATGCTGCCTTAGCCGGGTTATTGGAGAAGCCCTTGTCCGGAAAAGCCGGGATGATTTCCCCTGTGGAGTAGTCCACGTCATACGGTATCTCATGCTCAACGGTCAACCCTCTCCTTTCTACCTGTGCCCTTGTCAGGCTCACAACCATGCATCTGCACCGGAATCCGTTGGGAGGGTACCACACGTCCCATATCGGGTCATCTGCCGGAAACACCCTCTCAGCCATCGCCTGATGTGTTTCCCTGACGTGTCCGTCTCCGGCTGTCTTATACTGCCAGTACGGTCGCATCTTCTTGGTCGTTTCATCGGTCATACTCTTGTAATGTCCGGCATTAAAAGCCGTCTGCATATTCGTCCGGAAGATGTTGTCACTCTTCCACGGGTTCATCCCCTCGTATCCATGTTCCTCAAGGAAGCTATTCATATCCTTTAGGAACTGTTCCTTTGTTGTTCCTTCCTCTGCCGCCTTTGTCAGGCAGTCAAGGAACTCCTGAAGCATCTGAAGGCTTGTGTATCCGGATACTGTGAATGCTTTTGCCCTGCTCTCGTCATCAAGGAGCCTGTACTCCTCGCTTGTCAGTGCTCTCTTCCCCTTCAGGAACCTCACGGCATCCTTGAAGATGAAGTCCCGGGATAGTCCATACTTAGCTTCCATCAGTCCATGCTCCTTCCTACAAGGTGGGACAGATATATCCCCTGCTGTATCATGTCATCAAGCTCCGGACTCTCCATCTGTCCATATAGTTTCTTGAGCTTTGCCTCATCCTTCAGGACTGCTTGCAATTCATCCATGTCCGAAGCTGTGTCAATTACTTTGAGAATCGGTTTGAGCATCTCGCGGAAGATGTCCGCTGCCTGTTTGTTCGCCATGCTCACGATTCCATCAACCTGTTGCTGCTCATCGGCTCCATCCTTCAGGGTTTTCACATCCTCCGGGGAAGTTTTTTCCGGAAGGATTTCCGAGCCACCTGTCACCGCAGGAGCCATCTGTTTGACCGGAGGCTTCAGTATCTCCTCGCCTTCTTCCGGTTCCGGGATGCTAAACTTCTTGTATATATGTCCCTTTGGAATCTCAAGTCCCATGTCGCAGACAAGGGTCTTGTATATCTCCACCGTCTCCTTCTGATCTTCCACCTCTTGGCAGTCGAATGTGAAGAATGGCAGTTCCGCATCCTCTCCAAAGTTAAACTCTACAAGAGGGCGGATGATGTCTCGCCTGATCGTCACGGCAAGAGCTTTCGCATCTGCCACCGTCAGGTCATGTCTGACATCGTTGTGGGTTTTTGACTGAGCGTAGCTTCCACCTCCGCTGTCTGAGGTCAGTGTCTGTCCGAGGATAGCCTTGGACATCTGCTCATCGCAGTATCTCGCAAGCTTTTCATATATCTCTACGCTCGTGGTCTTATTGGACTCAATGAACTCGATCATCGTGGAGCTTGGCACGATTCCGGCTGCATCCGTTCCAAGGGAGATGATTGCTTCCATGAGCTGTCTCTTGTCATCCTCTGACGCGGATGCATCGTACTTGCCAAGTCTGAGAGGCATCCCAAAGACTTCACAGAAGCTCACCCAGTCCTTGATATCGTAGTTCTTGAACAGGTACATCCATGAGACAACTCTCATGACTCCTGCCCTGCTCGGATGTCCCGACTTCGCTTTGTATCTGTGTACCACGAACTTGTTCTCAGGGAGCTCGATGCCGGAAGGGAAGTCCTTGGTACATACCTTCATCTCATCGGTCGTTCCGTCCCATATCAGTTTTTTAGGATGGACATACTCGATATCATCAATGACGTTGTGTCCGTCCTCCACCGCCCAACTCAGTTCCATGATGCTGATACCCTTGCCAATCGCATCAAGCATATCTATCAGCACATTGTCAAAGTTTTCGATGCTCTTGAGCTGTTCGTCCACAAAGTCCGCGATCTCTTTGTCCCGGTCATCCTTGGAGAATGGCTGAACCTCCCAGTCCAGTCCGGTCACGGCAAGTTTTCGGGTCTGCATCTGTGAGAAGAGGTGCGTGTCTTTCTCCTCCATCTCCTCAAAGAGTTCCATCTGTGCCCTGACATCACCCTCATCCGCCTGCCGGAATATCCGGGCGAGCCTTCCCGGGGTCAGACCGTTGGAGGGATAGTCACTGTACTTGTCATTTACATCCCCGACCGCCACCCTTGCTGTGACAGGTCTCTTTGCCCCGGTGTCAATGGACGGGTCAAAAGGTTTTGCTTCTTTCCCTCTCTGTTTCTTCTTTTTCTTCGCCAACGTCTCTCACCTCCTAGTAGGCTCCTTTTCCCATCCGGAAACGTCTCCGGATGATACTCTTGTAACTTGTCTTTATTGCTGCACCCTTGACGTTCTGTGCGGTCTGTACCGCCATCTGAAGACCGTCAGGCGCGTCATCGTTCTTCCCCATCGGGAACTCTTGGAGCTGCTTCAGGAGAGCTTTGTGTTCCCGGTTGAATTTGATGTACTTGTTCTTGATCAGTGGCTGCAAGGACTCGATACGGAGCACCTTGTTGACACTGGACTGTATCTCCTCGATCGGAAGGTACTCACCTTCCTCTGCTGATTTCTTAGCCATGACTTCCTTGAAGTAATACTGAAATTGTACGGTCTCGACTCCAAACTTGAAGAAGCCCTTCTTGCAGTCCCTTTTCAGTCTCCGGTTCATCTCGAAGACATCCTCGATGATCACATCCGGCTTTCTCTTCTCCACGGAGGCATCTACCACATACATATAGCCACTCTTTAATGAGACAGCCAAGTTGATGATTGAGCTTGTATCTGACTTCTTATTCTTACCCAGTGACGGGTCATTCGCTCCGACAAAAATGAACTCCGGACTTGTAAAGTCCATAAGCTCCGGCTCATAATAGTCGAACCATTCCGGATTGAATGTCGCATTGTCCGGGTCGATCGGGTCATTCTGAAGTTCTGAGTTGAAGGATGCCTCTCCTTCAGATATCTTGACTTCCATCAGGTCATAATAGGAGAGTTTCTCTTCCCACAGTACCTCAGTACCGAGCAGCATATCTGCCTCATGCTCTTCGTAGAACTTCCGGGCGTGTGCTTCGTGGTCTTCATCGAAGAGGTTGGTGTAGATGCTCTCCCATTCATCCCACAGCTTGGTATTGACTGCCTCTGAGATCACCGCCCGGTACTTTTTCGCCTTGTATCTCGGGTTTTGGAGTACGTTGTTGAGCAGCGAGTCATAGTGTAGGATGGTTCCAATGTACATGATGTCCGTGTAGGTATCTCCTGCCTTCGAGACAGCCTTCTCGAACCAACTCTTCAGCTTTCTTCTCTGCTCCGGAGTGTTTACATTCTCATCATTCTCGATATCATCCAGTACAATCAGGTCAGGTCTCCAATTCCGGTGTCTTCGTCCTCTGACTTTCTTTCCGGAACCGATCGCCTCCACCTTGATATTTGTGGATGTCAGGATAACCCCCGATCTCCATGCCTTATCACCCTTCAGGCTGCCAAAATCCATGATAATGTTCGCGTTTTCCTCAAGCTCTGTCTTGATATCCTCAAGGAAGCCTTCCGCCTGTTCGGAAGAATCCGACAAGATGATGATATAGTGCTTATATCCGTACAGGATCGCATGAAGATCGTCCTTGAATGTGAAGTTTGTGGACTTCGCATGACCTCGGGGAGCTGCTGTGACGTTCCTTGACCCCTTCATCCGGGAGATCGTCCTCGCTTCCTTCGTTGGGTTTAAGTCTTTCATAACCCCTTTCTCCCATATCTCATCAAGTTCCTCATGGAAATGAGGGGATTTCCTGATGAAATAGTGTGGAAGGTATGCTCTTCCGAAGTAGGACAGGTCAAACGCTGCCAACTCTTTCCGGAGACCATGCTCGCCCATCACAGGCTCACCATTTTGGTACCGCGTATTCAGTTTTTTGCGCTCTTCTGCATGGTTTGTGCTCCTGAGAACGTATTCCTCGAAGAGTTTGGTCTGATATTCCTCATTGTTCTTGATATCAACATCCTCTTCTTCATCCAGTTCCCGGAGCCAAGCTTCAATATCAATCATCCTGCATCATCCTATCCTTTGCTTTTGTCAGAATGGTCTTGAGCATCCTGACCGACTCCTCATCCTGCTTGATTACTTTCATCATGTCAGCTTCAAGCTCTTGGAAGGCGATATCCGCCTTTTTTCTCATGTCCTGTTTCACTCTGTCCTTGTACACCTTTGTGCGTGATAGAGAGGCGATCAGCCTGCCTGCTTTATCCAGTGGCATCTCATCCCACTCTTCCTCTGCGGTTGCCACCTTGTTCAGGAGCCCGTTCATGGTCAAGAGTATGGCAGCTTCCGTGTAGTCCGCTTCCGGGTTCTCCTTCACCACCTGTATCAGCCTGTCAGTCTGTGCCTGTGCTTCAAGAAGCCTCTGCATGGCGTTATTTGTCCGGGTGGCATATCTGCCTACACTGGACTTTGATATGTCATAGCCCTCTCCCTTCAGGAATTGGCTAATATATTCATAGGTATTGGATGTGTCAGCAAGCATCACATCCACTTTCATCCGCAAGTCTTCAGGGAGCTCATCAATCTTTGAGGTTATTCTCTGCTTGGTTCTCTTATCACCCATCAAATATCAACCCCATTGTCTTCAATCGTACCTTCCGCAAGGTCTACGCCTTCCTTGGTGAGCTTGATGACTGCATCATTGGCATAGGCATTGTAGGCTGTGACCTTTTCCTCGGTAAATTCGATGTATCCGGCTCCCTGAAGATAATCAAGATACTTGCTGATGTCCGGGGATATGATGAGCCCGGCTGCTATCATGGCATTGGATAACTGCCTTGTGAGGGCTGTGTTGTTGTATCCCTTCACCAAGCACCGGATGATGTATCCCCTGATTGCCTTGTTCTGCTTGATTTCTGCTTTTTCTAAGTCATTCACGTTGTTCACCTCACTCTTTTCTGTTACTCTGCATTAGGAGCTTGTCAATCTTGCTGTCAATGCTCCTCATTCTGTCCTCCACTCCGTTCATGGAGCGGAAGAAGTCCTCCCGGAGTACGAACGTGGTAGCAAAGTCCCCTTTGATGTTGTTCAATTCCTGCTTGATGTTTGCTATCTCTCCATCCGTTTCGTCTTCCAGTTTGTCGATTCTCTTATTGACTTTCTCATCATTCTCTTTTATCTGCTTCTTGATCTCTTCTGTGTTCTCACTCAACTTGTTGAACCATGAGCGTATAAAGAACACAAGGACGCTTCCTCCGAGGGCAATCACTCCTGCCATAACGTCCGAAAAGGTAATGACATAATCCATAGGTTATCCCTTTTTGATCAGCTTCTCTGCAAGCTCCGTCACTCTTTCCCATCCGTCCATTGCCACCAGTGCCACGATAAACGCTGCCACAAAGGACGCGAAGACCATGTACCACTCAATAGGCTGCTTCAGGTACTGCATCATGCCAAGCATTGCTACCGGGCATAACACGAGCGACAGGCAGATCACGACAAGCGCGGTGGGAACCTTCTTGTCGAACCATTCCCATTTCTTGAGTGCCTCTGTGATGACGGACACCACAAATGCCAACACTCCGATGAAGAGAATGAACTGTGAAAAATCTGCTGTTAAATTTGCCATGTTTACCAACTCCTTTGACTAAAATTTTGAGAATGCTGTAAACGCAATAAGAGCATGGATAAAATCCATGCTCTTATCTTACCCTGCTCTTCAGGGACGTTATAGGGGAACTGTTTCCGTAGGTTTTTTCCCATTTTAATTGTCACAAATCATTCTGTCGGGATATCGAATATGGTCATCTGCCCGATCATGGGCTCATCTTTGATGATGTTGGATATCTGTTTTGTGGTCAGGTTGTACTTCTCAGCAAGCTGTTTCAGGTTGTATCCGTTCCACTCCTTCTTGATTCGTCTGTTTCTTGCCGGGGCGATGATGTTCTCTATCTTGGGGAAGTATAGTTCATCTCCTTTGGCATAGTCGCTAAGTTCTATAAACTTATCAACTCCAATGATCTCCACTACAGGGCGGTAGCTCTCTGAGATATCATCTATCTTCGTCTCCCCGATGAGCTGCCTTGTCAGTTCGTCTACGTTCATCTGTATCCTCACTCCTTATCATGAGGCTTTCTTACAGAACTCCAAGCTTATCCATCCGGCTCCGGACTTAAGTCTTCCCCATCCGTTCTTCTCTTCAACGATGGTGTACTTGTTCTTGTGTCCTTCCTTTTCCCGGATAGCTCCTACCTTCTCACCGTTTGGTGTCTTCCTGATGTTGAGTACATCAGTTGTCGTGGTGATGAGGTATGGTACAAAGGCTTCTGTTGTCTCGCCTGTCTTATTGCAGAACTCCAAGCTTATCCATCCGGCTCCGGACTTCAATCTTCCCCATCCGTTCTGTTCCTCAACGATGGTGTACTTGTTCTTGTGTCCTTCTCTTTCGCGGATAACTCCCACGATACTTCCGTTCGGCTTGTCCCTGATACGGAGTGCCTCTGTGGTTGTGGTGATGAGGTACGGCTTGAAGCCTGTCACATTCTCCTGTGGTTTCTGCGGTGCCTGTGGCTGCTGAGGTGTCTGTGGTTTCTCATCCGCCTTGGTTCCTGTGATTGCTGCCAGTATGGTGAGTATCTTCTTACCGTATCCGGCTCCGGCAGCCCATCCCTTCCCTTTCGGGTTTTCCTGAATACCTAAGTATTCCACATACGGGGCACTGCCTCTCGTCACATATTTGAAGCGTGGGTCAATGCATTCCCCTTTGAGCTTCACTGTATTGGCGTATGCCTTCAGGTGCTGTATCTGTGCCCTGATACCAAGCTGTGGGGTATCGAAGCTGTTGCCTGTCATTCCATTGCCTGTCACTCCCATGCCACAGAAGTTGTTCTGTGAGAGCTTCACAGCACTGCCGGAGAAGGTGAAGTTCCCGGTCTCAAGGCAGCTCTGTGCGAAGGCGATGTCTCCGCGGATGTTCTCCGCCTCTCCTTCAGATAAATAGAAGGGAATCATATCAAGGACGCTCTGCGGCACCTTTGCATTCTTGGCTTTGATGTAGGCTGTCATCTGTTCTGCCGTAGCCACAGCTTTTCCCGTGATCTTTGTCATCTTACTTGTATCTTCTGTCCCTGCTCCGTCCGTGGCGATCGCTTTCTTAAACGCATCCCATACGTGCTTGGTTGTGTTGTAGACGTAAGGGTTCGGGCAAATCTTTCCGGTAACATCGTAGTGACGGATAACATGATCAGCCGGGACGTTATACTTCTTCATCAGGTACTGCGTCAGCTCGATCGCGGATGCCACGGTCGCGTCCTCAAAGTACCAGTCCTTGGAAGTGTCTGCCTGACTGCCCTTGTTGCGGACACAGAGCTCGATGCCGATAGAGTTGCTGTTCCTGCACTCTGCGTGCTTGTAGCTCTTAGCTCCACAGTGCCATGCGATATCCTCATCCTCAACGCTCTGCCATATCTCACCCTCAAAACCTACAAAGTAGTGGGCGGATGCTCCGAGGTACTTGGAAGCATAATAGTGGCAGTTCGCCCACGCGCCTCCAAGAGCCCCCACATAGTGGATGACGATATACTTGATGCGCCCCACGTTGTTCGCGTTTGTGAAGTTATACGGTGTGAGGAGTTTCTCAATCTTTGGTGCTGTCATCGTCCACACTCTCCTCTCCGAAGAATCCCATATCATCCGGATTCATGCTGTTGCGGAATGCCTTGAGCTCTTCCTCGGACATCTGTCCGACCTTCTCCTGAAGCTCCGCAAGCTCTTCAGGGCTCATGTCCTTTGTGTGCTCGCTGCGGAGCACCTTTGTCTGTTCTGCCATGTCTATTCCTCCTCTTTATAATCTAACGTGATGGAAGTCTTGGTCTCCACAAGGATGCACTTCCTGATCTCGTTGATAGTGTTGTCAATCAGCTCTTCCGGAAGGAATGCCCGGATGAGCTCCGCATTCTTGATGCGGTAGATGTACCACAGCTCCACATCGAAGTCCGGAGCCGATTCCCCATCCTTTACTCCTCCAAGGAGCACGGATGTGAGGGTATCCTTATCCTTCTCAAAATCGCCCTTCAGCTTCTTGAGCAGGAGCTTCTTCTGCTTATCGTCCGGTTTGAGTGGCATCTGATCAAGGAACTCTTCCAGTGTCACCTCAAAGGTGTAGTCCCCGGTGAAGATTGCCTTGAGCATCTTCTCAAACTTGCCGTCATACTTGTACTTGGTCTCTGTACTCTCCTTGACCTTTGTGTTCCATACACCTTCCCCGATCAGCTTCTTGAGCTTGTCCGGGTTTAAGATGTCAAGGCTCATGCTGTCCGTGATGGATGCACTGCCTGCATCTCCATAGAATTTCACATACTTCACGTTGTGGTCATCCATGATGCTGATACCTCTTGCCTGAAGCTCCGCTTTGTAGGCATTGGTGAGGGCTCTGTTCTCCTTGCCCTGCTTGTCAAGCTCCACAAGGGCTCCGATCAGCTCCTCTGTCTTCATGTTCTTTGCTTCCACTATCGTTCACCTCTCTCTCTTTCAAAGCCTGCGATTGCCTTTGCTGCACATTCCTGACAGATTCCCTTGCCGTGGAACTGCTTCACCCCTTCGGTAGCTCCACAGAAGAGACATCTCGGTCTGTACGGGCTTATCGTGATTCTGCCACCGTTGCTCTCCACAATCATCGGGTCTTTGCCCTCGATGCCGAGCTCCCTTCTCATCGCTACCGGGATGCTGATGGAACCGTGGCTTGTCATTTTCTTATACGCTTCACTCATGTGTTACTCCTTTCTAGGTATCCAAGATATCCTTGATATACTCATATTCTTCACCCATTGTATAGGTGTCCCTGCCTTCCGCTTTCAGCTTGTCTCGGAACTCCTTGAGCCTGAGTGCAAGCTTCAGGGTCTTCGCCACTCCCACCGCTTCGGGAGAGGCTCGCAGGTGCCGATCTGTATGACCGAGCACGATGCTGATTGCCTGATACAGGAACACATCCCATGCATAATATTCCGCATCCCTTCCATTCCACTCCTCCCGGGCTTCCTCGATGTACTTCTTCCGGTTCAGTCTCGGCTTGTCCGGTGGGACGATGCCCTTCTCCTGAAGTTCCTTCTTGATCTTTGCGTTCATGGCTTTCTGTGCCTTAGTCATAGTCTTCCTCTTCGCCATACTCCACCTCCTCGTTATTGACTTTGAGCTTGCCCTGTTTGAGCTGATCTTCAAGGCTGATCATAGATTCAAGGTGGACATCGAGGAGGTTTGTCTTGACTTCTTCAATGTCCACACCTCTCGCGATCGCCTCCTGACCAACCAACATCTGAAGATATCCGGACAGGGTTGCAAGTTCCACCATGCTGATGTTCTCCATCTCGCACCGGATATCATCATTCCTGACCATTATCGTCAGCCTGCAATCCTTCATCCTGTTTCTCCTTCCTTGCTGCCATACTCTTGAGGGCTTCGATCAGCTTGGAGCACTGTTGATAATTGAGCCACTCCACGGAGCTGACCTTGAACATCTTCATGCACAGCCCGTTGACCCTTGCAGGCTTCTCCCATCCAAGCTCCTGTGTCAGCTTATAGACCTTCTTGCGCTGATTCTCGGTAGCCGGGTTCCCTGATCTTCGTCTCTTGGTGCTTCCGTTCTTACCCTTCGCGCTATCTTTCATATTGAGAAGGACGCGGATACAGGTATTCAGTTCCCGGTTGTTGAGCTCCTTGATACTGTCTTTCCCGGTGTGTGCCTGCACTACAAGGTGGAGGTCTTCGTCTGAGAGTCTCAGCTCCGGGCTCTTGGCAATTCCCCACAGTTTCCGGATGCCTGCCGTTGTATCTGCTTTTGCTGCCATATTATCCCCTCTTTCTCCTCTCACTTCCTACCGTTGCCGCTGCTCCTCTTGCGTACCCTGTAAGAAAAGCCGGAATCTCAATCTCCTTGCGCTGATTCACAGTCTCAGCCTGCACGCTCACATCTGTGTATCCGTGGTTCTGAATGGCTGCATAGATTCCCTGAAGAATCTCAAGTCCGATCTCTTCCTCGTGCTGTCCGTTGATTACAATGCTCATTTTCTTCATGCTGCTTCTCTCCTTCCTATAACATCATCATGCTTGATGCTTCACTAACAATCTTCAGTGTCACCTTGGTTTCTCCGCGTTCTCTCAGGACACGGAGCACGTTGTTGAGTGTTCTGTCCAGTAAACGGAAGCAGCCATTGTTGTTGTTTGTTGCCCTGCTGATCAGCTCGCCCATTGCTGCCTCATCAATCTCAAAGCCTTCCAAGTAGTCCTTGACTTCGTTCTGATTCAGCCCCTTGAGCTTATAGTAGAAGTCCATGCGGTTCGCAAAACGTGTCAGGGAACTCTTCAGCTCTGTCTCAAGTCTTGGCTCTCCTGCGATCACGATGCCTACATCGCTTTGGTCGAAGATTCCGCGGAGTATCTCCATCTTCTTCTGAGTGTATTTGTTGATGAGCTTGTCTGCTTCGTCAATGATCAGGAGATATCCCTGATTGACATTGAAGAACTCTCGGATGCGGTTCACGCGGCTCCATATGGTTCCGCCTGTGCTTCTCGGCATCCCGAGCTCCATCTCGATCGCTTCCACCAAGTCCCGGCAAGCCATCGTATCATCACACTCGATATATGCCACTCTCTGAAGCTTTGCATACTTCTTGAGTGCATGGGTCTTGCCCTGTCCGGACTTTCCGACTATGATGCCGAGCCCGATATTCTCCTGACAAGCCTGACACACACCAATGGTATTGATGAAGTCCCGGCTTTCAAAGAACTCAACCTTTGACTTGAGTTTCACTCCGGTGTCCTCTGTAGTGTCCGGTGCTTCAGGAATGCCTTCCGTGTCACCGCTCGCGATCAGGAACTCCGTGATCTTCTTCTCGATCTCTGTCGGGTCTGATGCATACTTTCCATTGAGGTACTGACTCACTGCCGAACGGGAGTAGTTCATTCTCATTGCCGCCTCTGCTTTTGTCATATGCAGTTCTGCAAGTCTCTCATTCATTCGTTCTGCCAGTGTCTTCTCTGTTGTGTAGGTTTTGCTTTCCAATGCTTCCATGTTTACAACCTTCCTTTCTTACTTTCTCAACCGTTTTCTTCGTCTGATGGTCTTGGTGATGTTCTTGGCAATCTTTCCTGCCAGTACCACGATTCCGCACAATGCAAGGAATATGACGGTACACGCTCCAATCACCGCAAGTATCATGACCAATACAAAGCTCTGATATAGTGTCATCTTAATCTCCCATCGCCCTGAGCTTTCTAAGTGCGCTCTCGGCTTTGTTGCTCATATAACTACTGTCTTCAGTTTCTTCTCTCTTGTCTGCCCGGAAGCCCTGAGAGTAGGTTCTGTCTTCCGGCATTGCAATGACTTTGCCTTTCTGCTTCTGCTTGCCCTTCATCAGTTCGATGCCGCCTGTGGTCTCATTAAAGCCAACATACTGCTCATTGATCTCCTCAAACGGGATGCGAGCCTCTTCAAGTCTTTCCCTGTCGCGTTTCTGCTGACGTTTCTGCATCTTCAGCTGTTCCTCAAGAGCCTTCTGTGATACCTTCGGAGCTACCTGAAGCAGTTCCTGACAGTAGGCTTCACAGACCTTCTTGCCATTCTTATCAAATACATACAGGGTGCTCATGTCATCCGGGTCGTACTTGATATCCATTTTCCTTCCGATGTAGTCACACAGCTCGTCTGATCGGTACTCGAATCCCCACCGGACAATTCCGATGTTTCTGACAAGCACGTTCTCGGACTTCATCATCAGCAATGTTGCGTATGACTTCGGTGGTGCCGCCTTGAAGTATCTCTCCTCATTCATGAAGCAGTCATATGGGGTCTTGTGTGTTTCCTTGGCTTTCTTCAGTCCGCCATGCTCTGTGTGCATATAGACCTCTGTCAGCCACTTGTGCCATTCCTCATAGAACTCTTCCATTGTCAGGAGTTCACCGTTCTCACACATCCTCTTGATGTCCTTCGTTACCTTGTCGGATGTCTTGGAGCCCGTCAGGGTACCTGTATAACTCTTGAACCACTTCGTGAACCTGTTGCACACCGTCCGGAAGAATCGTTCAATCTGACCTTTGCTCCACGGCTCATACGGAAGAGCTCTGTGGTCATCTTTGATGCCGATGGACTTATAGAAGCCCTTGGTCGTATCATCAAAGTCCATGCCGCTTCTGTCGTTCCTGTCGCGTCCGGTCATCGTCTTTGCCGTGTAGTCCTTACCGTTATCTATGTAGAGGTACTCCGGAATGCCTCCCGGTTCCGAGTACATCATCTTCAGCAGTGACTGCTTCAGGATATCGCTGTTCGCATCCTTGCAAAGTACATCACCCATGATCGCCCTGCTCCTCATATCAACCCATGCCGCCAAGTGCGGCTTGATAGGGATAACCTTGCCGTTCGGCTGCTTGTAGGCAACCCAACAATCGAAGGTATGCTCATCACCCATGACAATCTGCATGACCTTGAGTCCACTCGTGTCACGGCTTCCTTTAACCATGACCTTATTCTTGTATTCCCTGCTTCCTTTTGATGCCAAGAAGTGGGCGTTCTTCATTCCCTCATCTTCCATGAGGTATGTGATGTATCTTGTCACCGTCTGATAGGACGGTATCTTCTCCCACTTGTTGACGTTGGCTACCAGTGTCAGCTTCTCATACAGCATCTCACGGGTTCCAAGGTTTGCCGCAAAGTCTTCGTTGAACCATATGTTCTTGATCACCTGTTTGACCTCCGGCTTGATGCTCGGGAAGGTACCGGACTCTTTAGGCTTCCGGCACAGGCACAGCACTTTGAAGAACTCGAACCCGACACCGGACTCCTTCTGAAGCTTGTCCGCCCATGCACAGGCTTCGTTGTACGCCTTCACATATCGGTACAGTGTTCTCTTGCCTGAGCCGAGATGCTCCTGAGCGTACTGCTCGGCATATTCCGTCTTGTTCGCTCCGTCATACTGAAGAAACTCCCTGATCACATTGCCGAGCTCCATGCCCTTGTACCACTGCTCTCTGTAGTTTTCAATGTACCAATCCGCATCCGCCTCGACATACCACGGGGCTTCCGGCTCCGGCTGTGCTTCGCCCTCCGGGGAAATTGTTCCGGAAAGTTCTTTCAGCTTCGCCCGTTCCTTCCATGCGTTCCTTGCCTTCTTGGATAAGGATGCAACTGCCACCAGTACCGCGTCCTTGCCTCCGTTCTCCGATTTCTCAGTCATCGTGTCGAACTTGTCCGGGTTCCGGTTCAGCCGCTGTGCCATCGTCTTGTACTTCACTCCTTCAAGCTCGGCAGCCTCAATCAATGTGACATATTCAGCCAAACGTCTCACCTCCTTCATGCTGCTACTTCAATGTCTAAAACCCTCGATATATCCTCAAGGTACTTCTTTCCGCTACGCTCACCGCACAGGATTTTGTGTAGATACTGCTTATTGCATCCAATCAAAGCAGCAAGCTCGACCTGAGTCATACCTTTGTCAATAAGCCTTTTCTTCACTTGTTTCCCGAAGGCAGTCAGCTCCATCTGCTTCGTTTTCATCTGCTCACCTCGCTATAGCTTGTACACTCTCAGTCCTGTCTCTGACAGGCTGCAACTGTACCCGTCCTTCACCAAGTCTTCCACCACTTTAGGCGGTGCCTCGTGGAGAATGATACCTTGTGTGACCTGACCGTCCACCACACTGCCAATGCTCAGGCTGATCGGTGCTGTCAGTTCCTGCATTTCAAGAAGCTTCAGCATCAGCTCCTTGTCTGTCTCTGTGTATTTTCGTTCCATTACAACCTACCTTCCCGATCTACAGCTCTTTGGGGATCGTCCTCTGCTTCGGCTTGCCTCCAACCTTCTTCAAGGACATCCTACTCACAATCGTGAGGGAGTCCGGCAGGTTCTTGACTACAAGCCAACTGTCCGGGTTCAATCCATGAGCCTTCATGATCTTCTTCTGTTCCAATGTAGGGACTTTTCCATTCTTCATCAGTATTCCACCTCCGTACTGTCAATGATTTTGTCAATTACGTTGAGAATACCGTCAAGCTCGGCAGCCTCTTCCTCAAGTTCCGCCTTCTTCTCAGAGACGATCTCAAGTTTGGCATCGAGCTTCGCCCTGTGCATCGCAAGGAGTTCCATTTCCTCCCCGGTCAATCTGTACTTCATTGCTTCGCCACCTTCCTATATCTATCAGATACGGAGCTCCTGAAGCTCTGCCTCAAGGTCTTTCATCTCGGCTTTGCGTGTGGCAAGCAACTCTGTGAGTGTCTCTATCTCAAGCCTGCATGATGTCATCTTCTCTTCCACTTCTTTTGCTTTCTTGGCTCTTGGTTCCATATCCCTGAAGAGTGCCATGCCAAAGCTCTTATACAGTTCTGCTACTTCGTCCTTGCCGGACACGTTTCTGATTACCGGATGGAATTGGTAGACGAACTCGATGAGCTTGTAGTCCTCATCGCTGACCGTGCTTTCAATTCGTTCCTCGAACTCATGCTTCTGCATCCGATACCTTCCTTCCCGGTGTGATTGCCACACCAATGATCTTTTTGATATGCTGCCATGCAGTACGCTTCATGTCTGCATGATCTGCACATTTCCTCGGGAGCCATCCTCATCCCCCTTCCTGTTATCCATTCCTTTGTCCTGACCCGGACGATTTACCTTTATTTTCCGGAGAACTCCGGTTGTGAATTTCAGAAATGCTTGTTATAATTACTGGGTTACAAGTAACCCCCTTGCAAGGATAAGTATAACTCCGTATCCGGAGAATGTCAAGAACATTTCTTCATTATTCGGAGAATATTTTCCGCATCCGAAGAAAGAGAGGTCTATATGGAAATAATTATGAAGAGTATCGGTGAAAGAATTAGAGATAGAAGAAAAGAATTGCATCTTACGCAAACTGACATCAAAGCCGCTTGTGGCATATCTTCAGGCGCATTGAGTGAAATTGAGAACGGAAACAGGACTCCATCAGTCATCATCTTTCATGCACTGTCTGAAGTTCTTCAGTGTTCTATGGATTGGTTAGCAACCGGAGAATCTTCGGAAACAGAGAAAGCAGTCATCTCCGCATCCGAAGACTTTAAGTCGAACACAGAGGAGGAACTCCTGAAGGGATTCCGGCAGCTTGATCAAGACGATCAGGATGAGCTCATGGGACTGCTCGCCCTGAAGCTCCGCAAGGTAAAAAGGGACGGAGAAAAAATGGCAACATTATCCAATTCAGACGATGGTGAAGTGAGTGACAAATTGGCTTGATTTTTTTGTGGTCTTTTTGGGTTACTTGTAACCCTTAAAATCTCAAAAAAGTGTAGAATTGCTCGCAACGGAATTATTTCACGGAAAATGCGAACAAAGCCCCATTTTAAGCCAATTCTACACACTTCTCCGCGTGGTTCTGTTTTGTAGAATTGCTTCGGACGATTTTTTGCGCCTGATCAGCCGGACGCATAACGCAAAATAACGCTCCGAAAATGGAGCGTCACTCGCGAAAAGCCTTGTATTTGTGGGGTTTATCCACATTTTATGCACATTGACAATCAAACATCAGTAACGCAGTAACGTCACGTTATAACGTTGCAGGCATTCCAATCCGATCACCCTCGTGCTATAATATCATTACAACCTAACCAACCAACCGGAGAGGGGCGCAAGTGCTGATTATTCCAATGCTTTCAGGCACTTCCGCCTCTTTCTTCTTGATTTTAGGCATGAAAAAAGACACGCGGACAGTTTTCTCAATATTCCTGTCACACGCGTCTCACTTTTTCCTTGGTCGAATCGTCAAAACCCTTGTATTCTCGGGGTTTCCCGTCATTTCCCGGGTTCTCTCCACTGATCTCATGTTGAATGTCCCTTTGTGTCAGTTATTCTGTTAAGTTACATTTATGAATATTGCTATTTGTGATGATGAACAACAAGATATTGATATACTTTACAATTACTGCAAATCATGCAAATTACCATACAATATTTCTACTTTCTTGTCTGCCTCTGCCCTGCTTGAGGCTTTTAAATCCCAATTTTATGATTTAATTTTTCTTGATATAGAAATGGATAAGCCAAATGGTTTTGAAATTGGCTCTATTTTAGCAGGATATTCTCCTCGTCCCGTAATAGTTTTTACGACAAACGCACTGCAGTATGCAGTCCGAGGATATGGAATTGCTTTTCGATTTTTATGCAAACCGATAACAATTACAATGTTTCAAAGTGTTCTCAGGGAGGCTCTTGACGAGATTCTTCCGCAAAAGGCAGCGATAATGTGTGGTTCAACTCAGAAAATGATTTCTATAAACCATGTCATATATTTTGAGAGTCTGAACCGGCACATTATTTTTCATTTTGCAAATACATCCACATTGGAGATAAAGGATTCAATGGAAAATATGATTTCGGTTTTTTCATATCCTTCATTTGTACAGATTCACAGAAGCTATTGCATCAATTTGAATTATGTGGACAGCTTTACACCACTTGCTGTCACTATGACTGACGGCTGCAAAATTCCACTTTCGCGGAAAAAACAGACCATTTTCCAAGAGCGCTTTAACAATTTGATACGAGGTACCATCAAATGAATTTTCCAATTGAAGTATATACCATTATTATAGAATGCCTGCTTGTTTTCTACTTCTTTCATAAAGAGGTTAGACCTGTATACCCTTCCTGCAGATATATTATCCTATTTTGCATATCACTCTTTGCTGTCATAATGCTATCAACCCTATATACACCTATATTTATACGGCTTGTCATTATCAGCTTATTTTTGTTTTTATGCTATACTTTCTGCTTCAAATGCAAAATATTCCAAATCACCTATACTATTATATTATTTTTTGTCACGTCGATGTTTTCCGATGTTATTGGTGCGTTTGTACTTTCCAGACTTGGAATTTCAATAAATGAACTTTTAGGAATAAGTGAAGGACGGCTTATCTACAATACAACCAGCAAGATTATTCATCTGTTTTTGCTGGTCATAATTATTTTATTTACCAATGCCCGATTTGATTCAAAGGCTCTACTGCATGCCATACCACTCATGCTCTGCAATCTGTCAAGCATATTTATTCTGTTTGCCCAGTACACTACCTTTATTGATAATGGTAAATACTCCACCTTTGTGATGACCACCATATGTATGCTTGTTATCAATATAGTGGTTTGTGGATATACGGAAATAGTAAAGAAATCTTATGAATTACAGAAAAATCAGCTCTGTATGCAGGAGCAGCTTGCCAAACAGGAGCTTTACTATCAGGATATCATTGCTCGTCAGGACGAATCCCGCGCACTTTGGCATGATATAAAAAAATACATGCTGGCAATGGAAAATCTGGTTTCTACGAAAACACGACCTGAAGCCGAAAGCCAGCTCTCTGCCTTAAAGAAAAAATTTTCAAGCCTTGACCAAATGATTGATACCGGTAATTCCATTGTTGACGGCATCCTAAACTATGGCTCTAATAAAGCAGGCAGTCTGAGAATCACCATAAACTTTAATCTATGGCTGGATACTGACCTCAACATTTCGCCTGTTGACCTGTACATAATCATTGGAAACACTATGGATAACGCAATAGAAGCCTGCGATGCTTTTCCGGCAGGTCACAAACCCTCCATCTCATGTACGCTGCGCCAGAAAAATCATGTGCTGCTTTATGAAATATCCAATCCTATTCCACAGGTTTCCGTAAAAAAAGCCGGAGATATCCACGGATATGGACTTGAAAATGTCAAAGAATGTGTAAATAGAAATAGTGGTTTTATCTCTGTTAAAAACGAAAATGATATATTTTGTGTCTCTATAACACTAAACGTTTAATATGTCTTAAATCCGCGATATCACAAGCCTTCCATCCTGCACATCAACCCTGACCTTATTAGACTCTATCCCCGCTGCCTCAAGCATCTCATCAGTGAGTTTTATCCTGTGCGCCTTGTCCAATACCGTATATTCCATTGCAGGGTGTTTCTTCAATTTCTCCGTACTTACCTTTCCGTCAGATATAAGCACTGTGCGGTCTACACGGCCTGCAAGTGCCATATCGTGTGTGACTATGATGATGGTTATACCAAGCTCTTTGTTCAGCTTATGAAACAGCTCATAGATTGTATCAGCAGTCCTTGTATCCACGGCTCCGGTCGGCTCATCCGCAAGCAGTATGTCCGGCTTATTTGCCAGTGCCACCGCTATCGCTGCGCGCTGCTGCTCTCCTCCCGATAGCTGAGCCGGAAGCTTATCCTTATGCTCCTGTAATCCCACTGCATTTAACAGTTTAAGGGCAAAGCTTTTATTATCATCCTTGCGTTTTTTTATAATTTCTCTGTGTTTTAAATTATCGGTATTACCTGAATTTTCAAACATCATCACGGCTTCGACATTCTGCAGCACAGTCAGGTATGGGAACAGATTTTTGGCACTTTTCTGCCACACAAAGCCCACCTTGTCCCTGCGGTATCTCACCATTTCAGCTTCTGAATATGTGGAAATGTCTTTTCCGTCAATAGTGAGCACTCCCGCTGTGGGTGTTTCCAGTCCTCCTATCATATTTAAAAGGGTGGATTTTCCGCTGCCGGATTTTCCTATTACCGCAAGCATCTCCCCTGTTTCCACCGTCAGGTCAAGCCCCTCCAGTGCCATCACCTTTTTATCGTCGGTCTCATATATTTTTACCAGTCCATCGCAGTTTATCATCTACTTTTCCCCCTTTTAATTTAAATTACTATGCCGTCACTAAGCTCAAACACTTCATCCCCCAGCTCCATGAGGTTTTGATCATGCGTGGTCATAACTATTGTGATGTCCTCATCGTCTATCAACTCACGGAACAATCGCATGACTTCAAATCCAGCAGCGGTATCGAGTGCTCCTGTCGGCTCATCCGCAAAGACCACCTTCGGGCGATGAACCACAGCGCGCGCTATCGCAACTCTCTGCTGCTCACCTCCTGATAACTGATCCGGCATATGATCCATGCGCTTTGAGAGTCCGACACGCTCCAGCAGCTCTGATACTCTGTCATGCATATTCTCATTTATCACATCGTTTTTTACATCTCCAACGTCATTATCCATATCAGTCAAATTCTTTTGTATCTGACGTTTATTTTTCGCAAGTCTAAGGGCAAATTCCACATTCTCATATGCCGTCATCGTGGGAATTAGTGCTATAGACTGGAATACAAATCCCATCTCATACCGCCTTAGCATTTCCCGGTCTTTCTCGGTCATCTGCTCGAGATTTTTATCCAGAAACTGCACACTTCCCTCTGTCGGCATATCAAGCGCACTAAGGATATTAAGAAGTGTGGTCTTTCCGGAGCCGGAACGCCCTTTTAAGATGGCAAGTGTTCCTTTTTTTATCTCCATGGATACTCCGTCAAGTGCGTGGACTGTTGTACCATCTCCCGCCTTGAAATATCTTTTTATATTTTGAGCAATTATCGCATTTTCCATATGTCACGACCTCATTTACCATGCTATAAAAACTTTCTACCGACTACCACAAAATCATTTTTATCTGCTAACTATCTTCTCCAAGCCTTAGTGCCTGTGCTATCTTCATACTCTTAAGCAATCTGCTGATAACCACATAGCATACGGCTACAGCCACGAAAAGTACTCCTGCAAGCTCCAGCATATCAGATTGATAAATATATACATTTACTCCGATATTGTGTTTCTGCGGCAGATATATGATCGATATGAGCCTTACAAACATCGCTGTTGCAGTTATACCTATGCCTGCTCCCGCAAGAAGCGGCAGAAATGATAAAAATATCTGCTCGTTTAAAAGCATTGCTTTTACCTCTCTCATTCTCATTCCCATTGCGCGGTATATACCAAACTGCAGCTCCCTCTGTTTTAGTGTCATAACCCAATACAGCAAAAATCCTACTGAGCACACTATCAGTGAAAGTATAAAACTTAATGTAAACATACCGTTTGTGATCTGCACTGTGGCTGAGTTTTTATTCTCGTCTATAAGCTGCTGCGCGGATGTTAAATTTTTGTATATATCATCCACCGTTTTTCCTTTTGACAGGTTCATCCACACACTGTACGGTGTCATGCCGAACTTTTCCACAACCGTTGCATAATTTGCAACGATCAGGTATTTCTCCTGCTCGGTCACATTTCCTTCTACATCTGTCTCATAGGTGTAACGCTCGTAGCCCGGAAAACCTTTTACTATGGCACATACCTTTGCATTCTCGGATGCGTAGATCTGATCATCATCGACAGCCTCCGGTACATACCTTGAGTAATTTAAGCTGTCACCAACTTTAAGTCCCAGAGCTTTTGCCAGATTTGAGGAAATGATGACTCCGTCCGGCTCTTTTGCCAGCTCATTCAGGTAATTGAACCAGTGCGCGTCATTAATATCATCATTTTGGTCACTCTGCAATTTCGCAGTCTCACCGAATTCTTTTGTGTTTATCGCCATAAGATATGCATCCGAAATCGAACCACTGCCTGCGGAAATGTCTACCCGCTCGTCCTCAAGCACACGCGTGACCCCGTCACAGATGCCCTCATTTTTGAGCGACTCGTATTTACCGAAATCAGGCTCGTCATACATCCAGCTTACAGAGCCATCTTTATTCTTCTGTATCCTGAGTCTGAAATCTTCGTTGTATATCGCATCACAACCCACATTGTAGACGATCCGTTTTTCCATATTGCTGTTCATGGTGCGCGCCATATTCGCGTCAAAAATACCGCCAGCCACTGTCATGATAAGAAATACTGCCAGAAATCCCTGATTGTATCTGGTTCGTTTTAGCTGTAAAAATGATGCATACATTGCCGGAGAAAAATGCTTTTTAAAGAGCCTGTCCACAAGCAGAATAATAAGTCCGGTAAGTCTTACGCACAAAAGTGCCGCTGCAAATATAAAAAGCGAATTGTCCAGTATCATGACAGGATCTATGCTCCTGTTCTCAAGAACAGATATCGCAAGCGTACTCTTCTGCTTGTTGTAATTGTAAAGCAGATATGCTGACAGAGCCAAAAGTATAACGTCTATAAAGCATTTCTCCCAAAGTGGCTTTTTCTTTGATATTCGTTCCCTGCTGCGCTCTGATATGGCATCCTTTGATTTTTTCCACACCGGAACTGTGATAAACAGCACCATGATAACTGCCGCTGCCACCGCATAGACAAGCATCTGCCATACAAATTTGTAAGTGCTTATATCCTTTGCCGTAAATCTTAAAAATCCGTCTGTAGATGCGGCAGCCCGGCACATTATATATCCGAGTACTATTCCAAGTACACAGCCCGCAAACGCTATTATTCCCGACTGCTGTAGGTACAAAATAAATACCTGTAATTTTGTCGCACCGCGGCTTCTTAAAACAAGTATGTCATTTTCCTCGAGCGAAAGTATCTGTGCAGATATCATTCTTATAAATAAAATCAAAAGCACAAGACACGGCAGCTCCAACGCCCATAGCATCAGCTTTATCGTCTTCTGCTGTGTAAAAAAGCGCTCCAGCGTATCACGGATGTTGTCATTGTAGAGCTTGTCAGCATCCTTAAACTGCTCCATATAACCGTCATAAAGTGAGGCATTTTCCGTGTTGATCTGTCTGTAATCCAGCATGAGAAAATCACTGTAGCTGATATTGTCCTCGCTGTAATACTGCATCATTTCGTCAAAAACATCCTGCGAAACAAATATCACATCGCCCATATCCGAAAACGTCTTGGCCCAATATGGATCGTTTATATCTTTTTCACGGCAGATCTGTGATATGACGAAAGAAATTTCCTTTTTCCCACTGCCATCAGGTACATGTAAATAGATTTTTTCACCTGCTACAAGTCCGTAGTGATCCATTGTCTTTTCGCTTATGCTGCACTCGAATGTGGCTGTGTCAGACTGAGACTTTACAACCTCAGCGTACTCCGAAAGTTCCGGCAGATATCCTATTGTAAAATAATGGTTAAGTCCTCCAAACTCTGTATCTGCGCGTCCGCCTGAGAGTGTGATAAGCTGCTGTGAGGAAACCTTGTTTATATCCACGTATTCAGTCCACTTCTTTTCGTATCCTGACAGCTTATCAAGTACTGACTGCGAATCAGGATAATCTGCCACCGCATATGTTCCCTCGCGGCTCATCTGTGCAGGAAACTCATTCTGCTGTGTGGCATGATCCGTAAAAAGTCTGTCGAGTATCTGATTTCCCGCACCCTTTTCAAACATAGGGTGGCACACAAAAAGTGCTATAAACAAAGCCACTCCCATAAGCAGACACAGATTTAACCATTTTCTGTTTTTTAATTTATTAATTACGAAGCCAAACATATTTCATCGCCCTCATCAATACCGTAAAGCACAAGTGTATTGCTGCCTGATGTATAATCGCCCAATATTACCGGCTGCTTTACCACGCTGTCCCCATCAATTTTCCACACATAGTATGATATATCATCTTTGTCCATAGGATTGACCTGCTTGTGTATGATCGAAGTCGGCACCACTACCACCTTTTTAAAAGAAACATAAGAAAACTTTACAGCAGATGCCCTGGTCAGATCATCCGGTATTCCATTGTCAAGTTTTATATAAAATGCTGCATTTCCATATCCCGAATCTGTGTTTCCGGTAATATGCACACCTTTATCATCCTGATTTATATATCCCTTTTGAGCTTCCCTGCCGTAACCGGCAAAACCGATACAGCTTCCGTAGATCGTTGTACCGTCCAGCTCAAGTGATACGCGCTCTCCCACATCTGCTATATTGTCCTTATATACTTTATAGCTATTGCTATCCTTTACCTGAACCAACAGTACGTCCGTGGAATTTCCGGTTATCTGCAGGATATCTGAGCCTTTCTCCACATTATCTCCTGCCTTGACACTCACCTTTGAAACTTTTCCGTCATTTTTGGCATATACTGAAATATTTCCTTTGCCGTCATTTCCTGCGCTTATGCTGTCATATGCTGACTGTAGCCGGGAAAGCTGATAGGTGTGGTCTGCACAGGCAAGTTTTTTCTGCAGATTCAATAATTGTAAATTCAGTTTCAACTGCTGCTCATCATATGCTGTATCCGGCTTTTCATCCTGCCGGTTATTTTCTTCTGCGCTGCTACCACCTTCAGATAAATCTTTTATCTGTTTATCGTAATCAGCAATCTTCTGCGCATAGGATTCATTCTCCGAGTCGATCGCATTTTTCGCCTCTGTTATGGCAGCTTTGCCCTCTCCGGTATCCACCACGTAAAGCAGCATCCCCTTTTCTACCGTATCGTCCTGCTTCACATTGACCGATACGATCTGCCCTTCATAATCACAGGTTTCGGTTATCGTCCCTGCGTCAGATCTGCTGTAGCGCACACCGTAGTTTGCTATATCAAAGTCAGACCTTGTTACCGTATATTTGCTATACTTTGTCGGAACCTGATCTGTAGAATTATAGTAAACCAGCTCCCCCTCTTTTAAGCCCTCTGTGACCTGTGTATAGTTTTCATCAGACTCACCTGTTGTTATGATGCGTTTCTCGCGGCCGCCCTCATCATTTTTCACATAGACATATCTGGTATCGCCATCCTTATAGATGGAATCTTTTCCCACGACAAGTGCCTGATTTGCTTTTGTCTTTTCAAAATATACCGGATACATCTGTCCTGCCGTAAGAAACGGCTTTTCCCTGCTTTCCACGCACACATCCGGATATCGGTTGTTTATCTTTGAAAGTACCAAAACCTCTGATGTATATTGAGACTCAGTGACATCATATTTTTCGCCATCGACTATCACATATTTCTTGTCATAATCGCTGTATTTGTACTCATTTATGGCTGTGCCCTTTATATCCAGCACAAGGTCATCCGTATCTGAGACAATGACTATATTCTCGTATGCCGCAGCAGACCTTCCATCTGTCAGCTTCTTAGTGTAAGTGACAAGACCGCTGTGGGCTGCCTTAAGCTTTCCATCATCAACAATCTGCTGATATGAAGCCATCTGCTCATTGATCTTTTGCACTCGGTATTCGTGAAGCTGCTTATCGTACCGTTCATTTTCCTGTTCTGTGGCAATCTGCGTATTGTAATCCTCTTCTGTGCTCTCTTTTTTCTCAATCTGTTCTGTTGAAAATTCGTCCGTATCCGCAGCCTGACTCTCCCATAATTTGATCTGCGTATCCGAGATCTGAGCGGATATCTCATATGTCTCATTCTCATGCGCCAGCGCATCATTACATTCCTGCAACTGTTTTTTTGCCTCATCCACATCACAGACAGCAAGCACATCCCCTACATTTACTGTATCTCCCGGCTCCACATATATCTGTGAAATGTTTACGTTGGCACTGTAGTAATTGCAGTAATCCCTAGGAACTGCGGTAGCCATCAGCACCTGCATGGAGCCGATCGTACCGTATTCCACAGGTCTATAGGCTTCATTTAACGCTACAGGTTCTTCAAGCTTTGGTATGCTGCTTTCTGTCATTTTTCCACAGCCGCCTGCCACAAACGATACACATATCCCCAGTACTGCCAGTTTTTTTATTGATAAAATGTTTCTGATCTTCACTGCAAAACCACCTCATCCCCGCTTTTAAGTCCTTCTGTGATGATCCGGTAGTCTCCCACCTGATCTGCGACACTTATCCATACCGCCTGTCTGTATCCATTCTCATCCAGTGTGTATACAAAATACCTGCCATCCTTCTCATGTACTGCGTCCTTTTGCACATACACAGCATTTTCTATAGCGGGGCACGTCACTTCCATTGAAAAAATCTGTGCATCCGATACTGCCGACATGTCCGATACCGGTTCAAAAACAAGTTTTTTATCGTCCACCTCTTTTACCTTAAGTTCAAACTCTATATCAGATGCTGTTGCCGTGTATACATCACCTACATTAAAGTCATAACCTTCCGGTCTGTCAGCTTCGTAATTGCCGTTTCCGCTGATTTCTGTTATAAGATTGCTGCCCGGTTCAAAAACTCCCGCCAAAAGCGAATTGTTCATTGCTGTGATCGTGCCATCCTCGGATGCCGTGATCTGATATCTCGACAGTTTTTCCTTAGCCTCATCAAGATAAAGCTGCGCAACCTCTGTATCCTTATCAAGCTGGGCTATATCGCTTGAATAATCCTGAGTATCATCGATTTTCATAATAGCCCTGTAGTGCTCTGCCAGAAGCTTATTCTGACTGATCTGCCCGCTGTAGTCCTCAATCTTTTTCTGTATCTCCCCGGATTTAAAAGCCACCAGTATATCGCCCTTTTTCACATGATCACCCACTGCCACATTTACCTTTTCAAGCGTAAGCTCCGTGTTTGTCGCACCATAGGAAAACCTGGTATAGCCCTGCGCGCTCAGACTGATGGTAGTCTGCGGTGTGAGTGAACCGCTCTGTACCGTAACTGTCTGGTATGATATTTTCTCGTAGAAAGCTCTGTCCGTCTGTGCAAGCTCCTTTTGTGCCGCCCCACATCCTGAAAACAAAATAGAGGTAATTGCAGTGGCAAGTGTCAAACGCCCTATATATTTTTTCTTTTTATTAATCATATATTTTCCACATCTTTTCCAAATAAATATGAACCTGATCTATTATCTAAAAATGTAACTCCATGTATAAACTTTATTGCAGCCAATAACAGTATCTTATATTAGATCATCACTCCTTATGATCGTGCCGTCTATCGCATTCACATACACCGGATATCTGTCGTAGCCCTTATCCTGTTTTGACAGACACCATGCCGGAACATAAGTACATTTATCCTTGTCAGATGCATCCTTCAAACGGATATATCCGAGCTTTAGATTGTTGTAAGTGTGATTTTGTGTAAAATCATACTGATCTGAGTTTTTTGTCATGTCATCCTTGATGATCTCTTTAATAGTGTCCATTGACAAGAGTTCTACGTTTTTTGACTCATTTACAATATCAACCGGGTAAGAAACAGTAAATTCCGTCACTCCCTGATCCGTCACAATAAAGGAACTGCTGCCATATGGCATAAAATCATCATAGTTATCGAGTGTATCCCATATATCCATATTCCGGGTGAAATCGAGTGACTTGCAAAACGCTATGCCATCCACACCCTCGCCATAATCTATGATATATCCCCAGGCTGTATCCTTTATGACGCTCTCTTTATCATCAGTTTTTACAGTATCATCACCATCCTCTATCACTCCTGCGCTCCACTCGTAGTCTGATGTTCCTATATATACCTGTGAAGCCCTGCCTAATTTATTTTGAAATTCTTCTGCCTTTTTTATAGCTTCGTCTTTTGATAATGCACACTCATTATCATATGAAGATGTAGTATCTCCACCTGTAGAGCCTCCGTTAAATCCCTCTACACCTTTCTCCTCTGCAAAGGATGGTGGTCCGTAATAGCCATACTCACTATCATCGTATAATGTTCCCTCACTTCCTGCCTTAAGAGGCTGTGCTGAAATATATTCAAGAGAGCCGTCCTCAGCAATTCCAAATCTAATCTCACAGAAAACATTACCAATATATCCCAGATACTCATTACAATCCGTATAATCTGTAGCTTTTTCACGCGTATCCAGTGCAGACGGTTCTGACTTTTCATACTGTTCCAGCAGATCATTTTCACTTTTCATCACCCTGCTGACGCCCTCTTCTGTGATAAGTCCCGCATCAATTTCCTGCTGATACCCGGCAATCTCATTTTTTACAACCTCCATGCTGTGATATATCTCTTCTTTCGTATAATGAGGTATGTCGTGATAATATACGGTACTATCGCCAAAATAAGCCTCTATCACACTCTTTTTGAAATCGGCACCCACCTTTATATTCTTCACCTCAACAACCGACATGCTTTTGCAGTCCGGCAGGGTAATGTCTGCTGAAATATCCACATCCACACTTTTGTCAGATGTCTCAACAGAAAAGCTGTCATTCCATTTCGTACTGTCGTCAAACGCACTTATATCGCTTCCTGCTTTTGTGTTTATATTTTCAGTTTCCATATTGTAATCTACTTTTTTTCCTGAGCAGCCTGTGAGTGAGATGATTACTATCGCTTCAACGATCGTCATAGCCGCTGCGAGTATTCTTGTGTGTTTTCTCATATGCCAATCCTCCCTGATATGTCACATTTTTTCTACAACATAATTATTCCTGTGAAAGTACGGTCCGATGTAAACATTCTGTATCTTAACTCAGATCGTCCGGATGTATCACACTTCCGTCAATCGCGTTGATAAATACAGGGCATGCATTTGCAGTGTCTTTCTGCAGCAATTCCAGACTCCATGCCGGAATATAACTGTATTTTTGCATATCAGTCCGGTTGTTTACCCTTATGTATGCAAGTTTTAGAGTGTAATATTTTACATTTGTATCCAGTACATATTCATCAGCATTGTTTTTAAGCTCATCCCGGGCAATATCAAATATATTTTCTAAAGGAAGCATTTCTACATTTTCCTGTTTTCTTACTATAATTACCGGGCAGTCTATAAAGAAAGTACCTATACCATATTTATCAATATAAAAATTGTAGAATTCATTATCAAAAGTATCCTCTATACTATCACCATATTTCATATTGTATCCGCTGTAATCCATCGGGTTTAAAGCATCATCAAATAATATTTTGCCAACTCCGATATTGTAGTAAAATCTATAACCACTTACACACTCATGTATATCATCTTCCTGATACACCTGATCGGCTCTTTCGTTATATCCACTCCATTTCAGCTGCGAACTCTCAGTCTGCGGGATGGATGAAAAACCTGTCTCTTTCAAAAAGCTGTCTATCATATTCCCCGCTTCTTCTATTGTGATACCCGATTCATTTTCCTCCTGCTCAATTTTCTCTCCCGATGTATCCTGTGAATCCGTGATATCATATACCGTATCATATTCCATGAGTGAATCCGGTCCAAAGTATTGCTGCACATATCCATCGTTAAATATATTGCTCCACTCGTATTCATTACTTCCTGTCTTTTTGGTATATCCCTCAATCGGACCTGTGCCAATTCCCGACAGCCATTTATTTTCATCACCATCTGCAACAAAATTCACGTTATACCAGGTGTTTCCTTTTTTCCCTACAAACTCATCACATGAAACATACTCTGTAGCTATAGTCCATTCATCCCCGGCATTTTCCAGATAATACGTATATTCCTTCAAAAACTCAGCTCTGTTTCCTGTGCCAGATGTATCAGTTGGTGTTGTTGAGGAATTTATGGAATCAATAAGATTTTGAAGCTGTGTTTTTGTCCAATGTTCCTTATCATAGTAATAAATCTGCGACTCTCCAAAGTATGCCTTCAATACCTTTTCCTTGAGCTTTGCAGTATAAGGTATCTTTTCCACTTCAACTACTGACATTGTCTTACAATCAGGCAGTTCCACTTTTGCACTTATATCTATATTTACATTTCCAATTTCTGTCTGCACGGAAAACTCATCGCTGTAGGTCTCATCTGTACTAAAATCCTTTACATTGCATACAGCACTTTTTGTCAGTTTTTCTGTATCAGTGCCATAATCTACCTTTTTATCTGCACAGCCTGCCAGTGATGTGAGGATAAGTGCCTCGATGAGTGTCATAATTGCTGCAAATAATCTCATATTTCGTGAAGATATGTTACCCCTTTTATCCATATGTGGTTCTCCTTTTTTGTGTTCCCTGTTGTTATAATGAGTATATATGTCAGTTGTAAACTTTTTGTATCATACATTGCATTTTTTATTATAAAAACCCGGTCTGCACATACTTATGCAAACCGGGTCTATATCACTTCTCATGAATCGCATATACATATTCATTTTCCTGTAAAAACTGCAGCACCTCATAGCTTTCATTATTTTTTTGCTCCACTGCTGTTGTCTCGGATATCAGGTTAAGCTTTGAAAAATCTATCCCGCTGTAGTCAAAATATCCTTTGTAAGCAGACAAATCATTTTCTGCCTGTGATTCATCATCTGCCTGCAAAACCTCTTTATATTCACTCATATCACTAATATCCTTCATATGTGCTTTTGCCATAATGATTGTCCCATCCTCAAACATCCAGATTGTATGATTTTGTGTACCATCATACTTCTCAAACCTGATTATCCAGTAATATGCCGTATATGTGTTAAAGGTATTATCCGATGCCTTTTTCGCTGCTGCCTCCCACGTATACCAGTTAGAGTAGTCAGGTGAAAGATTTACAGGATAGAGCTTTTCTTCATAAAGCTTTTCCATGCTTTTTCTGCATGTGGCAACTGCCTGATAATCCTGCTCATCCATCTCATAAGAGGCGGCGTCATCTGTCGTGCTGTCCCACTGCCCGTCTATGAGAGAGAGCTTCTCTGACAATTTCAGATTGACAGATGCTTCCTTTGCCATTACAGAGCCTGAAGGCAGATAGCTTTTAGGAACCTTCGCCACATGATCATGTTCACTTTTCTGATTTGCCTCAAGCACTATGCCAGGCACCATGATGCCTGCTATTACTATACAGATTACTGCAACAGACATTATTATTAATTTGAAGCTGTCTTTTTTCATATCTTCCTTTAAATCTTACGAATTTACCATTTTTTATATCTATATTGCGTTCAGATTACCACGGCAGCAAAATCCTCATCGTTGTTCCGCATCTGGGTTCACTTTCCACTGAAAGTACTGCATTATGGTGCTCTAAAATGATTGCCACAAGAGACATTCCGATTCCGGCACCGCCCTCTTTTCTGGCTCTTGATTTGTCTGCCATATAAAACTCATCACAGATTTTTGCCGCCTGCTCTTTAGTCATTCCAATTCCGTGATCAATTATGCAGATTTCATATGCCCTCATACATTTCCTGTCATCTGCTGATTCGGCTTCGCCTATATCCGTTTTATCTTTACGTATATTACAAGCCATATTGTCCACAAATTTTCCTGTAACCTCAACCTGCTGACCTTCTTCTGACGCTTTCCTTGCATTATCCATCAGATTGACAAGTGCTGTAACCAAAAGCTCTCTATTCACGGTCAGCACAGTATCCTCTATCTCTGTTTCTATAGTAAGATGCCTGTTTTCGTATGCAGGCTCAACAACCTTTACCACCTCTGCACAAAGATCTGCCATATGAACCCGCGCTTTTTCAATATCATGCCGGCGAAGATATATCAGCTCAAAAAGCTTCTGCGACATGCTCTCCAGACGTTTTCCCTCCGAAAAGATATATCCAAGCGCCATCATCTGCTCCTCTCTCGGAAGCTCCAGTGAACGCATCGTGTCTGCATATCCAATGATTGACGTCATAGGGGTTTTTATCTCGTGTGTAAAATCCGCTACAAACTGCTCACGCCTGTGCACCATATCGTTAAGCTCGTCTACATGATCCGATACTGCCTGCGCCATGATATTAAATTTCTGCGCAAGAAGCCCTATCTCATCATGACTTTTTACGTTTACCCTTGTGGCATAATCCCCCTGCGCTATTTCCTCGCTGACATGGTTAAGCTTCTCGAGCGGTTTAGTCATGTATCTGCTGATAAAATACATTGCTGCCGACTCCGCAATCAATATGACTATTATTATCAGCCTGAAATATTTTATCTGCTCATCAAGCAGTGTATACGCCTCTGATGCATCGCATTTACTTACTATACAGAGATTTTTTTCATCTATCACACTCTGCGATGTAACATAGATATAGTGCTTTTGGGATTCTTCTTTTATCACATAGTTTTTGTTTCCTGTTGTGAGATTTTTAAAAAGTGTATCACTTATCCTTGCATCACTTTTGTCATCTGTATATACTTTTTCACCATCAAAATATATGTAGAAAAATGAATCACTTGAGCGCACACTGCTGCTTACACGGCTTCCGATCTGCGGAAGTTGCGCGGCTATTGATGATGCGGAAATGCTGCTCTTTTCTGCATTATTGTTATCTGTATTATTGTTCGAAGTTTCAGAATTATCGGAAACTGAATTTAAAAGCTGCAAAAGCTCATACTCCACAGAGGACTGTACCAGATTATTCTGCACAATAGCATTTTTAAGCTGCGTCTGCTTCGCAAGCTCAAAATTTTTGTGTATCATGAGGTAACCCACCAGCCCCAGTCCAAGTGAAAGCAGTATTAAATTTGTGAACAATACCTTGTACCTGAATTTCATTTATCCCTCTTTTTGTATATTACGCTTACCCATATTTAATGGTCTTTAGTTTTCTATTCTTCCAGCCTGTATCCTGCCTTAAATACGGTTTTAAGGCTGTCTCCTATATCAAGCTTTTTGCGCAGTCTCTGTATGTGAAGATCGAGAGTCCTCGACTCGACAGAGTACTCACTTCCCCATATTTCTTCATATATCTTTTCTCTGAAAAGTGTGATATTTTTATTGCGCATCAAAAGCTCAAGCAGCTCAAATTCCTTTGGTGTAAGCTCTATATGCTTTCCTGCCTTTGATACATTCTGGTTTTTCGTATCGATAGCTATATCCTTAAAGGTGAGCTGCTGCTCCATCTTATTATAACGTCTTAGCACTATATTTACCCGGGCTAAAAGCTCAACAATCTCAAAAGGCTTTACCATATAGTCCTCGGCACCGGATGTGAGACCTCTTAGCCTGTCATCTAAAGTGGCCTTGGCTGTGAGAAATATCACAGGTATGCCAAGCGGCTTTATGTATTCCATAAGCTCAAAGCCGTTCAACTTTGGCAGCATTACATCAAGTATTATCAGGTCAAAATTTCTCTCCTCCAGAATATCTGCTGCCTCCATACCATCAAAGGCACAGGTGCAGCTATAGCCTGCTTTCATGAGATTTAATCTGATGAGGTCTGATATCGGTTTTTCGTCTTCCACTATTAATATTTCTATCATGATGTTCCTTCTAAAATTTATAATCTTTTATAAATCTTTGCATATTCTTCTTTTGCTGTCAATCCCGAGGATTATATATTCAGCCTGTATTATGCATGGCTGTTTATATATTAGCAGATACTTGTATCTAAAATGTATCAGTCGCAAGCAATTACATACGAAAAATCCGCCATGCATACACTGCATGACGGATTACTCTTTAATCATATGCCGCTCCCTTAACCTATCTTCCACCTTAAAAATCACAATTATCTACACAGCACAAATTCTTTGAACCTTGGAAGTGCGAACTCCAAATGTCCATACTCCGGTGAAATAATCAAGCCTTTTTTTATAAGCCTGTTCCTGTATACACTGAAACTGTTTGATGCCTTTTTTATAATCTTTCGTATTGCTTCCACTTTGGTGTCATTGGTTTTTGCCATAGCAACCAACAATTCCTTATCACCTTTTGACAGCTCACTCCATATCTTTTCATATACATATTCCTCCAGATACTGACTGAATTCAGGTAATACATTATGCCATCCGGTATTATGCTTAAAACAAAGATACCCCAGTACCTGGAAGGCAAACGGATATCCCCTCGTCTCTTTAGCCATCTCTGTAGCTTCCTCATCCGTCAATTCAAAAATAGACTTGTATTTTTCAGCTATCATGCCTATATTCAACGGACGAAGCTCAATTTTAGGTGCCCTGTACAAAAATGTGAGCGTTTTTTCATTCTGAAGCTCATAAATATTCTCATAAAGACCTGTCATAAGCAAAAATACCGGAAGATCCTGTCTCATATATATCTGAAACAGGCTGACAAACTCTTTCATTGTATCATTACATACAGCCTCGTCTATTGTCACAAGAACTCTCTTATGCTTCTTTTTAATCTTTTCAAGCATCCTCGTCACTGCCACATTTAAATCGGTAATCGGAGAAACACCTTCTATTTCAACGCCCAGCCCTAAGAATGACAGATTTATTTTAGCTTCACGAAAAACCTCTGACAAACTTGGATAATTGCTCAGATTTGCAGCAAATGATTGTAATAAATCACGTTCAGGGCTCAGATCTATAACAATCCAGTCTTCCTCTGCCCTAAAAGTTTTATTGATTTCTGTGAGCATTACAGTCTTCCCTGAGCCTCTGACTCCTGTAATCATACAAACCTGGTAAGTAGGGTTTTCATCCTCAAATGTATCAATTATTTCATAAGACTGAACATTACGGTTAATTAAACTGACCGGTTCCTTGCCAAATGATAATGAAAAGGGATTATTTTTCATCTCTGCGCTCCTGTTTTATAACTCTTTATAACTTTTAATAATTTTTATAACTCTTTATAACTTTGTAATCTTTTTATAACTCTTTATAACTTATTTGTCAAGGTCTTGTCCCATACGCACCCTACAGTCCAATATGTTCCCCTACAGCCTCCTGTAGTTCTCAAGAAGCTTGTGCAGATCATCAATCTCTCCAATAAGCCTCTTTCCTATATCGGTATCCTTCACAAGCATACGTCTCTTATCATTCTCCTCGACCTCTGATGACGTCTCTATGTCAGTATTATTTATCAGGGCATCCTCCACCGATGTAAAAGGCGTGTGTGCCTTGAGCCTTAGACCATGTGAATTGTAAATCAGTGTATAGCCGGCGATACCGGTTTTCTTGTTCATCGCACGGCAGAAGCCTCCATCTATCACAAACAGCTTGCCATTGGCCCTGACAGGGTTCTCTCCCTCTATTGCGTGAACCGGTGTATGTCCATTTATAATATGCGCATCATCATCATACAGCCCGAACTCGTGCAGTATCTGACAGCAGAAGCTCTTATCGTAATACCTGCTGTAATATGGGTTAGAAGGCTCTTCCCACATGCTCTTGTCTGTAACATATTCCATCTCAAAGGTCTTAAGCCTTCTGCCGCACAGCGGTGATTTTTCTCCTCCCCACAAAAACCACATAAAGTCCACATCATCCTTATAAGGATTGTCCACATACGCAGCCCTTGCCTTCTCATCACATTTGTCAAGCAGCGCTCTTCCGTGATAAAATTCACCATCAATATACAGCTTATCAAAGGCTCCGTTGCTATCAACCGGAACACAGCCATGATAGAGCAGGTTGCCATTGTATACATTGTACATGCCGCCCTTATCATACAAAAATCTGACATGCTTGTGCAGGCGCTGTCCTGTCACAAACTGTCTGTGCAGCTTTCTCATGATGACAGTCTCCTCGTCACTTAGTGCGTAGGGTCTCTCATCATCAACGGTTGGAAAGCGCTTTCTGTCCACTCCTACATCCTGCAGCTCGTCCAGCCTGTCAAGCATCAGCCTGTTTCCCATCTCATACTCGGGATGTGCAAGTATAAGCTGCCCCTCAAGCTTAAAAAGCATTACTGTGATGGCCGCCCTTGCAGCCTCAATTCCATCCTCTATACCATATGTTTTCATGCCAAACAGCATTAGCTGTCGTAAGCTTATTCCGTAGGCATTCTCAAGAATTTCCACATTGTTGTATTTCAGATTGTTGCGGATGACATTACATATACATGCATCATTTCCACATGCCGCACCCATCCAGAGAATGTCGTGATTGCCCCACTCGATATCAAGCGAGTGATAATCATAAAGCAGATCGAGAATCTTATCCGCGCTTCCTCCTCTGTCAAATACATCTCCCACAATGTGCAGATGGTCAACAGCAAGCCTCTTAATCAGTGCAGACAAAGCGATTATAAACTCATCCGCATCCTCCAAATCAATTATAGTCTTTAATATCTGCTTGTGATATCTGACCTGGTTTGCATCCTCATCCTCCTGCGCATGCAAAAGCTCATCGATAATGTACGCATATTCCTCAGGCAGAGCCTTTCTGACCTTCGACCTGGTGTACTTTGATGAGAGCAGCTTTGCGACAAGTATAAGCTGATTTAACGTCATAGCGTACCAGTCACTGTCTATCTTTCCCTGTTCATCAAGCAGGGCCATTTTCTCTCTTGGATAGTATATGAGCGTGCAAAGCTCCTGTCTGTCATAATCAGAAATCGTATCCTTGAAAATCAAATCCACCTTTTCCTTTATCACACCTGAGCAGTTGTTCATGATATGTAAAAAAGCCTCATACTCGCCATGTATATCACTCAGGAAAAACTCCGTGCCCTTTGGCAGGTTTATAATCGCAGAAAGATTGACTATCTCCCTGATTACATCCTGACTTGATGAATAATTTTGCTTTAACAGCTTCAGATACTTTGTATTGCCTTTATCGTTGTACATATTTCCCCCGTAACCTCTTATTTTTCAATGAAATATATTAATTCGCTCCTATTCATGTTCCATGCTATACCGGATAAATCCCTTAAATTACATTTTTTTCATTATATAATAATTTTTTTCACCTCGCAACCAACCCTGTCGTTTGTACTAAAAAAGATGCGCAAAACTAATACTATTTTACGCATCTTTGACATATTTTATATTCTAAATAATTACATTTATTTCATGTACTCAGGTGTCACATTCCTGCCCATGCCCTCAAGCATTTCCTTGTCACTTCTGATTGTGGCACACGCTACTGTCGTAAGCATGTTTCCTGTAATTGTGGCTGACGCTCCAGACTTGAATGCAAGCTCTCCGTCATTTGTAAGCAGCGCTCTTCCGGCGCCGAGACGTATGTCAGCCTCTGGATTTATATATCTGAAAAATGACACTGTACGCAGTATATCAGGCTCACTGATATGCTCAAGTCCCTCAAGCGGAGTGCCTGCAATCGGCATAAGCGCATTAAGCGGAATGGAATCCACTCCTACCTCTGCAAGGCTGACTGCCATATCCAGCCTGTCCTCCCAGGTCTCACCCATTCCGATGATGCCGCCTGAGCACGCATACATGCCCTCTGCCTTCACCTTTTTAAGCGTCTCAATCTTCATATCATAGGTGTGTGTGGTGCATATATTGGGGAAATTACGCTTTGAGGTCTCTATATTGTGGTGATAGCTGCTGACACCTGCCTCGTGCAGTCTGTGAAGCTGCTCTGCTGAAAGAAAGCCCATTGATGCACATAAATCAATCTTGCACTCTCTTTTCATAGTCTCATATGCATGTATTGCCTTGTCAAATTCCTCACCTGTCAGCGCTTTTCCCGCTGTAACTATCGAGAAACGGTCTACACCCTCTCTCTCATTCATCCTGCAAGCCTCAAGTATCTTTTCCTCAGGTAAAAAATCATAAACCTCACAATTTGTATGATTATGTGCTGACTGCGCACAGTATTTGCAGTCCTCAGGGCATTTTCCGCTTCTTCCGTTTATTATCGAGCACAAATCTACCTTGTCGCCGATAAACTTCTCCCTGATCATATCTGCGCCCTTACACAGCTCGTCTAAATCACATGTAAGGAAAAATGATAGGTCATCATCCCTTGTGATTCTTCTTCCGTCTATTATCTCCTGTGCCAGTGTTATTGAATCCATTTTAATCTCCTTCGTGTCCTGTATTTCTTCTCTCATTTAATAAGTATCATTATAATACATATCATCCGTTATAATTGTCAACTATAAATTTTTCCTCGGTTAACAATGATAATAAAAAAACAGAAAAACGTCAAGATGTTTTTATATATTTAAACCAGCATAATCAATGTTCCTGCTATGATGAGCACCAGTCCTGTAAAGGATTTAATCGTCAGTTTTTCCTTAAATACGAAATATGAAAACACGATTGACACAACTATGCTCAGCTTATCTATAGGCACTACGACACTCGCAAGTCCGTCCTGCAGTGCCTTGTAATAGCAAAGCCATGAGCCGCCTGTTGCAAGTCCCGAAAGGCAGATAAAGCCAAGCTCTTTTTTCTCTATATGCTTTATGGTGTGCTGTTTTCCTGTGGCAAATACCACTATCCAAGCCATGATAAACACCACTATCGTCCTTATTGCAGTTCCCAGATTAGAATTGATTCCCTCTATGCCGACCTTTCCCAGTATTGAGGTGAAGCTGGCAAAAACAGCAGACAGCACTGCATAAAACAGCCATCCATGAGAAGCCCCGGCCTTATTCTGCTCTTCCTGTGATATCTCCTTTTTTGTGATCATCATATACGTTCCAATTGCTATAAGCACCACACATACCAGCCTGAGTACGTTTATCTCCTCTTTAAAAAAGATAAATGCAAGTATAATGGTCAGTATTGTGCTTGATTTATCAATCGGCACCACTCTGTTTACATCGCCAAGCTGGAGTGCTTTAAAATAACAAAGCCATGAGGCTCCGGTAGCGACTCCTGAAAGCATCAGAAATATCCATGTCTTTGCTGACACAGCTGTGATCTGCCCCTGCGCTTTAACCACAAATACCATAATCCATGAAAAAATCAAAACTACAATTGTCCTGATTGCAGTTGCTACGTTTGAATCAGTTTTTTTGATACCACACTTTGCCAGTATTGATGTTATACCCGCAAAAAATGCGGATCCAAATGCATATAATACCCACATATTTTCCTCGGTCTACGCCCCGGTCAACTCCGTTGTCCGGAGTTCGATTCCTACGATGTCTGACATTAAAAAACGCCTCTTTAAGAGAGGCATTTTTAATGAGACATCGGGGATTCGAACCCCGGACAACTTGATTAAAAGTCAAGTGCTCT
>OIWV01000193.1_pt1 | contig 58619 bp, 61 predicted proteins | sample 1587751 | NCBI WGS metagenome assembly OIWV01 (sample SAMEA3888913, study PRJEB22519) | human gut metagenome | biome: human gut; feature: human-associated habitat; material: faeces | place: Denmark | collected 2010
GACGCCTGCCGCCGCAGTGCGGCCCTGCAGAAGCCGCAGCTCCTGCTCGCGAGCCGCACGCAGCGGCTCGACCACGCCACGGCGCGCCTCGATGCGCTGATGAAGAGCCAAATGAAGGAGAAGCGCCACGCGCTCGAGATCGCGCTGCAGCAGCTCGACTACCTGAACCCCGTGCACATCCTGCGCCAGGGCTACGGCATCGTCGAGAAAGAGGGCAGCCCTGTCACGAGCGTCCGCGCCGTGCACGAGGGCGACCGCCTGACGGTCACGCTGAAGGACGGCCGCCTCACGGCCCGCGTCGAATCAGCCGCTGGCACAGAGGGCAGAGCATGACCATAGCGATAAAGCAATCCAGACGATTGAGACGATAGAGATAGAAAGGATGTTACGCATGCCAAGAAAGAAAGAGCTCTCATTTGAAGAATCTCTGGAAAAGCTCGAGGGCATCGTCAAGGAGATGGAGGGCGGCGACCTGACGCTCAAGGACCTCATGAGCCATTACTCGGAGGGCGTCGGCCTCGCCAAGAACTGCATGAGCGCCCTCGAGCGCGCCGAGCAGACGATGGACCTGCTCGTCAAAGAAGAGGAAGCGACAGGAAAAGTCGAGGAGAGCAAGTTGGATATTGAGGGATGAGGGGATTGAACACTATGTTGAAGGAAATTTGGAAAGAGCGTCAGCAGCTGGTCGAGAAGCAGCTCGTCAAGGAACTGGAGAAGGAGCCGCCTCTTGATGCGCGCCTCGCGGAGTCGATGCGCTACAGCCTCATGGCGGGCGGCAAGCGCCTGCGCCCGATCCTCCTGATGGCGGCCGCGGATGCCGTCGGCGCGAAGGGCACGGACTACCTGACGACGGCCTGCGCGCTCGAGATGATCCACACGTATTCCCTGATCCACGACGACCTGCCCGCGATGGACAACGACGACTACCGCCGCGGCAAGCTGACGAACCACAAGGTCTTTGGCGACGGCATGGCCGTGCTCGCCGGCGACGCTCTCTTGACGCTGGCCTTCGAGGTCATCGGGCGCCAGCAGCACACGGACCCCGCGACGCTCTTGCGCACCGTGCAGGAGATCAGCACGGCGGCCGGCATGAACGGCATGGTCGGCGGCCAGGCCATCGACCTCGAGTCGGAGGGCCACCGCATCCCGATGGAGACGCTTCGCAAGATGCACATGGGCAAGACGGGGGCACTCTTCCGCGCGGCCCTGCGCAGCGGCGCCATCCTCGCGGGTGCAAGCGAAGAACAGCTCGCGGCCCTGACTGCCTATGCCGAGGGCTTCGGTCTCGCCTTCCAGATCACGGACGACATCCTTGACGTGACGGGCGACGAGGCGCTCATCGGCAAGCCGGTCGGCAGCGACCTGCGCAACGAGAAGTCGACGTACGTGACGCTGACTTCGCTTGAGGAGGCCCAGCGCCTCGCCAAGGAGACGGTGGACGCTGCTGTCGCGGCACTTGATGGTTTCGGACCTGAGGCTGACTTCCTGCGCCAGCTCGTCCGCTATATGCTCGAACGAAAGAATTAAATTGCATTGATGGGAAGTGTTTCCATGTATCCATTGCTCAATCGCATAGAGAACCCGGAGGACGTCAAGAAGCTCACGGTCCGCGAGCTCGAGCAGCTGGCATCGGAGCTGCGCCATTTCATCATCGATACGGTCTCGCAGAACGGCGGGCACCTCGCGCCGAACCTCGGCACGGTCGAGCTGACACTCGCGCTCTACAGCGTCTTTTCGTTCCCCACGGACAAGCTCGTCTGGGACGTCGGCCATCAGGCCTACAGCCACAAGATCCTCACGGGACGCAGGGATGCGTTCTCGACGCTGCGCAAGAAGGGCGGCATCACCGGCTTCCCCAACCGCTTTGAATCGGCCTACGATGCCTTCGGCGTCGGCCATGCAAGCACGTCCATCTCGGCGGCGCTCGGCATGGCGCTCGCGCGCGATGCCAAGGGGGAGAAGAACCAGGTCATCGCCGTCATCGGCGACGGCGCGCTGACGGGCGGCGAGTCGTTCGAGGCGCTCAACAACGCCGGCGACCTCGGCACGAAGCTCATCGTCATCCTCAACGACAACGAGATGTCTATAGACGCCAATGTCGGCGCCATGAGCGAGTACCTCTCGCGCATCCGCATCGCGCCGCAGTACGCGCGCGCCAAGCGCGACATGGGCAGCCTGCTCATGAGCATCCCGCACATCGGCGACAAGGTCTACAAGACGGCGAGCCACCTCAAGGATGGCGTGCGCTCCGTCCTCGTGCCGGGCAGCCTCTTCGAGGAGATGGGCTTCCACTACATCGGCCCGCTCGACGGCCACAACATCGCCCTGATGGAGGAAGTCTTCAAGAGTGCCAAGGAGATGGAGGGGCCCGTCCTGATCCACATCCATACGGTCAAGGGCAAGGGCTACCAGCCGGCCGAGCAGGCGCCGGAGAAGTTCCACGGCGTCGGTTGCTTCGACCCGAGCACGGGCAAGTCCGCCAAGAAAGCGGGCTGTGCGCCGTCCTACACCGCCGTCTTCAGCGAGGCGCTCATCGAGCTCGCGAAAGACCGGCCCGACATCCTCGCCATCACGGCGGCCATGCCGTCGGGCACGGGGCTCAAGGCCTTCGGCAAGGCCTATCCGAAGCGCTTCTTCGACGTCGGCATCGCCGAGGAGCACGCGATGACGCTCGCGGCCGGCATGGCCGCCGGCGGCATGCATCCCGTCATCGCGCTCTACTCGACGTTCGCGCAGCGCGCCTATGACCAACTCATCCATGACGTCTGTCTGCAGAATCTGCCTGTGACGCTCTGCCTCGACCGCGCCGGCCTCGTCGGCGAGGACGGCCCGACGCATCACGGCGTCTTCGACCTCTCGTACCTGCGTCAGATGCCGAACATGTGCGTCATGGCGCCAAAGGACGAGGAGGAGCTCCGCCATATGCTCGCGACAGCCATCGCGATACCGGGCCCCGCCGCCGTGCGCTATCCGCGTGGTGCCGGCCTCGGCGTTGCGCTCACGGACTCCTTTGAGAAGCTGCCCGTCGGCAAGGCTGAGGTCTTGCAGGAGGGCGGCAGCATCGCCTTCCTCGCTGTCGGCACGATGGTCGAGCAGGTGAAAGAGGCCGCAGCCATCTTCGCCGAGGAGGGCATCGAGGCGGCCGTCGTCAACATGCGCTTTATCAAGCCACTCGATACAGCGCTCATCGATGCGATGGCCAAGACGAAAAAACTCATCATCACGGCGGAGGAGAATGTGCTCGCTGGCGGCTTCGGCTCGGCCGTGGCCGAGTACCTCGCAGACAGCGGCCAGCAGGTGCCCCTCGTGCGCTTCGGCATCCCCGACCGCTTCATCGAGCAGGGCACGCGTAAGGAGCTCTTGTCGCTCTGCGGCCTGCAGCCCGAGCAGATGGCCGAGTGCGTGCGCGAGCGGCTGAGCCATCTGGCCCCAGAGGCATGAATTGAGATAGTAAGAGAGACAGTAGATAGACAGAAGGGTAGACAATGGCAAAAGAACGTTTGGACATCCTGCTCGTCGAGCGGGGACTGGCCGGCAGCCGTGAGCGCGCGAAGCGCATGATCATGGCGGGCGAGGTTCTCGTCGACGGGCAGAAGATCGACAAGGCTGGCACGACGGTGAAACCTGAGGCAGAGATACGGCTGCTCGGGCACGACATCCCCTATGTGAGCCGCGGCGGCCTCAAGCTCGAGAAGGCGATGAAAGAATTCGGCGTGCGCCTGCAGGACAAGGTCGCGGCCGATATCGGCGCCTCGACGGGCGGCTTCACCGACTGCATGCTGCAGAACGGCGCGAAGAAGGTCTTCGCCATCGACGTCGGCTACGGCCAGCTGGCCTGGAAGCTGCGCACGGACGAGCGCGTCATCAACATGGAGCGCACGAACATCCGCACGGTCACGCCGGAGATGATCGGTGAGCCCTTGGACTTCGCCTCAATCGACGTGGCCTTCATCTCGCTGACAAAGGTCCTGCCGGTCGCCTACACGCTCTTGAAAGAGACGGGCGAAGTCGTCGCGCTCATCAAGCCGCAGTTTGAGGCGGGCCGCGAGAAGGTCGGCAAGAAGGGCGTCGTGCGCGACCCGGCCGTCCACGAAGAAGTCATCCGCACGGTCACCGCCTTCGCGCGGGAGCTCGGCTTCTGCCCGCTCGCGCTGACGTATTCGCCCGTCAAGGGTCCCGAGGGCAACATCGAGTACCTCATCTACCTCTCGCGCGCCGAGGGCGAGGACACCGTGACGGAAGAGCGTCTGCAGCAGGTTGTCTCCGACGCCCATGCGGATCTCGACCACTGACCCAGGGGAAGGAGGCGCTCTATGTTAACGATAGCGGTTTTCCCGAATACGAATAAGCCGGAGGCACCGGCCGTCCTGCAGCGCATCCTCTCGTTCTACGCGGACAAGGATGTGCGCGTCATCATGCCCGTGGAGGAGGCGCGCTTCTTCCAGCACGCGGGCTACGGCGTCACGGACATCGAGAACGTCAGGGCAGACATCGCTCTGAGCATCGGCGGCGACGGCACGCTCTTAGGCGTCTGCCGCCGCTACAGTCACCATGCCGTGCCCGTCTGCGGCATCAACATCGGCACGCTCGGCTTCATGGCTGACATCGAGCTCCACGAGCTCGAGACGAAGCTGCAGAAGCTCGTAGACGGCGACTACCACATCGAGCACCGCCTGCTCTTGGCGGGCTCTGTTCGCTCGGGTGGCAAAGAGGGGAAAGAGCGTTTCCTCGGTCATGCGATCAACGACATCGTCGTCAAGGGGGGCGTCGCGCGCATGCTGCACCTTGGGCTGACGATCAACGAGAGCCATCTGCTCGACTGCAAGGCCGACGGCATCATCATCTCGTCGCCGACGGGGTCGACAGCCTACTCGCTGTCGGCCGGCGGCCCGATCGTGAACCCGAACGTCCGCGCGCTCATTGTCACGCCGATCTGCGCCCATACGTTCAACATTCGGCCGCTGATCATCCAGGAGGACGACACCGTGCACGTCGCGATTGCCTCCATCCCGCAGGACACCATCATCACGTTCGACGGGCAGGTTTGCTACCGGCTGCTGCCCGGCGACGAGGTCATCGTCAAGAAGTCCGAGGCGCAGGCGGAGATCATCAAGTTCGAGGACAAGGACTACTACCAGATCCTGCGCACGAAGCTCTGGCGCCAGGGCGGTGAACAGTAAGGCAGCAGGTGCGATAAATCAATCATAGAAGGAAGGCAGGTATATTGATGAAAGAAAGACGACTAGAGCTGATACGCGAGATCATCCGCCACGAGATCATCGAGACACAGGATGAGCTCGCGGCGCAGCTGCGCAAGCGGCGCATTGCCGTCACACAGGCGACCGTCTCGCGCGATATCAAGGAGCTCATGCTCATCAAGGTGCCGACGGGCGACGGCCGCTATCGCTATGCCCTGCCGGCGCAGGAGAACTACGCGTTCACCAAGGAGCGCATGCGGCGCATCTTCAATGACACGATCATCGACTGCGACTACAGCGAGAACATCCTCGTGGTCAAGACCCTGCCGGGCGGCGCCAACACCGTGGCCGCCGCGCTCGACTACTGCAAGTGGCCGGAGATCATCGGCACGGTCGCCGGCGACGACAGCATCCTCGTCGTCATCAAGCCAAAGGAAACGGCCCCCGTCGTCCGCAAGCGCATCCTCGACATGCTGCAGGACTGAGCAGGGCCATAGGAGGAAGAAACATCCATGTTGAAATCACTGACGGTCTGGAACTTCGCACTGCTCGAGCACGTGCAGGTGGAGTTCCAGCCGGGCCTCAATATCCTGACCGGTGAGACCGGCGCGGGCAAGTCGATCCTCATCGACTCGCTCGGCGCCGTGCTCGGCGCGCGCATGTCGGCCGACATGGTGCGCTCGGGCTGCGACTGGCTGCGCGTTGAGGCGGTATTCTCGCTCGAGGACGAGTCGCTCGGCCTGCACGAGCTCCTGACGCAGCAGGCCATCGACGACTCGGACAAAGAGCTCATCATCACGCGGCAGCTCACGCGGGCGGGCCGCAGCACAGCGCTCGTCAACGGCTGCCACGTCACGCTGGCCGTGCTGCGCCAGATTGGCGCCTATCTCGTCGACATCCACGGGCAGAACGAGAACCTCGCCCTCTTGAAGGAGGAGAATCAGTTCCATCTGCTCGACGGCTACGACCCCGACGTCTCCGAGGCGCTGGCTGCCTACGAGTGCGTCTACCGCGAGTGGCGCGAGAAGAAGAAGGCCTATGCCGAGAAGCAGCAGGCCTCGCGCGAGTATGCGCAGCGCCTCGACATGCTGCACTGGCAGGACAAGGAGATCTCCGAGGCCAACTTAAAGCCCGGCGAGGACGAGCAGCTCGAAGCCGACATCCGCAAGCTCTCGCACGCGGAGAAGATCGTCGGCTCCGTCGAGGAGTCGTATCAGCTCCTCGAGGGGGGCGGCGGCAACGGCCTCGGCGTCCTGCCCGCGCTCTCGCAGGTCAAGAAGGACCTCGAGGAGATCGGCCGCTTCGACGATGCGCTCGCGAATGCCCAGAAGATGGTCGAGGAGGCCTACATCTCCCTGCAGGAGGCCTCGTACGAGCTGCGCGACTACGGCGAGAGCGTCGAGTTCAGCCCTGAGCGCCTCGATCAGCTCCAGAGCCGCATGGATGTCATCTACCGCCTCTGCAAGAAGTACGGCGCGACACTTGGCGACGTGCTCGCGCATCAGGCAAAGGTCGAGCAGGAGCTCACAGAGATCGAGAACTACGACGAGGACATCGCCGCGCTTGAGAAGGAGATTGCCGCGCTCGAGGAGAAGCTCGGCCGCAAGGCCGCAGAGCTCACGCGGCTGCGCACAGCGGCGGCAAACGACCTTTCCTCCGCCATCGAGGAGCAGCTTTTCGCGCTCGGCATGCCGAAGGCGCGCTTCCATATCCGCGTCGAGCAGGCCGAGGACTACGGCGCAAACGGCCGCGACGATGTCGCGATGTTCTTCTCGGCCAACCCGGGCGAGGCGGAGAAGCCCCTGCAGAAGGTCGCTTCAGGTGGCGAGCTCTCGCGCATCGCGCTCGCCATCAAGACAGTCGCCTCGTCGCGCGACTCGTCCGTGCCGAGCATGGTCTTCGATGAGATCGACACGGGCATCGGCGGCCGCACGGCCCAGATGGTCGCGGAGCGCATCGCGCTCGTCGCGCAGTACAAACAGGTGCTCTGCATCACGCATCTGCCGCAGATCGCCTGCATGGCCGACGCCCATCTCTACATCTCGAAGCGCACGGTCGAGGGCACGACGGCGACGCAGATCCGCCCGCTCTCCGAGCGCGAGCGCATCAGCGAGATCGCGCGCATGGCGTCGGGCGCCGACATGACGACCGCCTCGCTCGACAACGCGCGCGAGATGGTCTCGCATGCCAAGATGAAGAAGGATGCCTTCAAGCGAGATGTGCTCTCCTGAGTCTGGCATAAGTGCGCCCAACGTGATAGAATAGGGCGAATGGTAAAACTGGTAAATTAAGATATGATTTCTAGGGGGTTTTTGGTATGTATGAGGATCTGATTGAAAAGAAAATCAGCAGCGAGGCTATCTTCGACGGTGTCCTGCTCCACGTCAAGCGCGACACGGTCAAGCTGCCGAACGGCAAAGAGGCGACGCGTGAGTGGATCAAGCATCCGGGTGCCTCGTCCGTCATTCCGCTGCTACCGGACGGCCGCATCATCCTCGTGCGCCAGTACCGCTATCCGATCGATGCGGTGACGCTCGAGGTGCCGGCCGGCAAGCTCGACGCGCCGGACGAGGACCCGCTCGTCTGCGCCGAGCGTGAGCTCTCGGAGGAGACCGGCTACACGGCAGAGCACATCACGAAGCTCACGACGATCGCGACGACGGTCGGCTTCTCGAACGAGAAGATCCACCTCTATGCGGCCGAGGGACTGACGCCGGGCAAGCAGCACACGGATGAGGACGAGTTCATCAACGTCGTCAAGGTGCCGCTCGAGGAAGCCGTCGCCATGGCCACGGACGGCCGCATCGTCGATGCGAAGTCCGTCATCTCCATCCTGATGCTCGCCGCGCAGCAGAAAGCCGCAAAGTAAAAGAAAAGGAGATTCAAAGGAGTCTATATGTTTGATTTCAACCTGCTCGACCTCATCGCCGGCATCCCGGGCCTGATCATCGCGATGGTCATCCACGAGTACGCGCATGCGCGCGTCGCCGTTGCCCTGGGCGACAGGACGCCGCTCCTCATGGGGCGCCTGACGCTGAACCCGGCCGCGCACATCGACCCGATCGGCCTCATCATGCTGTTCCTCGTGCGCTTCGGCTGGGCCAAGCCCGTCATCATCGACCCGCGCAACTTCAAGAAGCCGCGCCGCGACGACATCCTCGTCTCGCTCGCAGGGCCTTTTGCCAACCTCGTGACGGCCTTCCTCGCGCTCGTCGCGCTGCTCGTCATCAAGAGCACGATGGGCCACCTGAGCGTCGGCGTCTACCAGGTCTTCCAGCTCATCATCATCTACAACATCAACTTCGCGATTTTCAACATGATCCCGCTGCCGCCGCTCGACGGCTCGCACGTGCTCGTGCAGCTCTTGCCGCCGAAGATGGCCTACGCCTACGCGCGGCTCGAGCGCTACAGCTTCCTGATCCTCATCGTGCTGATCATGACGCCTGTCCTCAGCATGATCTTCATCCCGCTGCAGCGCCTCATCTGGCAGCTCTTCGTGCTCATCTTGATGCCGTTCTTCTGAGTGGGATAGCATGGACGTTACAAACAAGAGGTATACCTTCCATCTCGAGGCCTTCAACGGCCCGCTCGAGCTCCTGATGCACCTGATCGAGAAGAACAAGATCGACATCTACGACATCCCAATCGCGGAGCTCACGCGCCAGTACCTCGATTACCTCGAGGCGATGCGCGAGATGGACATGGAAGTCACGAGCGCCTTCCTCGTCATGGCCGCGACACTCCTGCAGATCAAGTCGCGCATGATGCTGCCGAAGAAGAAGGCAGAGGAGAGTGAAGAGGAAGAGGACCCGCGCCAGGAGCTCGTCGAGCGCCTGCTCGAGTACCGCCGCTTCAAGAAAGTCAGCGAGGTGCTCGGCTCGATGGCCGACCTGCAGGAGCACTTCGTCGGCCGCGCACCGCTCGACCTGCCCGTGCACCATCTGCCGCCCGCGAGCCTCGACCTCTCGCTGCTCGTCATGGCCTTCCGCGAGGTCATGCAGATCAAAGAGGAGGCAGGGCTGCCTCCAGCCATCGTGAGGCCCGAGCCCTACCATATCGAGGACAAGATGGAGGATATCAAAGCGGCGCTTGAGGCACATGGCGGCCGCATGCGCTTTGAGGATGCCTTCGAGCGCGGCACGCGCGGCGAGCTCGTCGTGACCTTTCTGGCCCTGCTTGAGCTTATCAAGCAGCAGAGCGTCAGCGTCGAGCAGGCACATCTCTTCGGGACCATCACCATTGCCTGGCGGGGGGAGAAAAAATGATGAAAGAGAACGAATCCAGTCTACAGGGGGAACTCAGCCGCGAGGCGACGCTTGAAGCCGTGCTGTTTGCCGCGGGCAATCCGCTGCCGCTCTCGGGCATCGCCGCCGTCATGGACTGCGAGGAGTCGGAAGTGGTCGAGCTGGCGCGCAGCCTGCAGGCAAAGCTGACCTCCGAGGGCAGCGGCCTGACCGTCCAGAAGGTCGCGGGCGGCTATCAGCTCGTCACGCGGCCCGAGGCGTATGCGACGGTCGAGCGGCTGAGCCAGGTCACCGACCGCCACCTCTCGGCGCCGACGATGGAGACGCTCTCCATCATCGCATTCAAGCAGCCCATCACGAAGCCCGAGATCGAGCAACTGCGCGGCGTGCGCGTCGAGCGTGCGCTCGCCAAGCTCTTGGAGCTCGGGCTCATCTGCGAGCTCGGCCGCAAGCAGGTCATTGGGCGGCCTATCCTCTACGGCACGACGGCGGTATTTTTGCGCTGCTTCGGCCTCGACTCGCTCGACGACCTGCCGCAGCTGCCCGCCGAAGACCCCGCTGTGCGCCTCGAGCTCGAGGCGGCAGCAGCGGAGAAGGGCAGCCCCGCGGAGAATGCAAAACCCTGACAGGCAAGAAGAAAGAATGTAAGAAGAATGAAAGCGGCACGGGGGTTCTCGTGCTGTTTTTCAGATATTGGAGGAAATGAAATTGGTTGAACTCTTGGCACCAGCCGGCAGCCGCGAGGCACTTGTCGCTGCGGTGGAGAACGGTGCAAATGCAATCTATCTGGCGGGCAATGCCTTCGGCGCGCGCGCCTATGCCAACAACTTCGACCGCGAGGAACTGCGCGAGGCCATCCACTTCGCGCACCTCAGGAATGTCGCCATCCACGTGACGGTCAACACGATCGTGGCCGACGAAGAGCTCGAGCCACTCAAAGACTACCTGCGCTTCCTCTACGAGGCCGGCGCCGACGCCATCCTCGTGCAGGACCTCGGTGTGGCGAAAGTCGCGCACGAGACCGTGCCGGACCTGCCCCTCCACGCGAGCACGCAGATGTCCGTCAGCAGCATCGAGGGCGTCAAGGCGCTTGCCGAGCTCGGCTTCACGCGCGCCGTGCTCGCGCGCGAGATGTCCCTGAAGGAGATCCGCAGCATCTGCGCCCACTCGCCAATCGAGATCGAGACCTTCATGCACGGCGCACTCTGCGTCTGCTACTCGGGCCAGTGCCTGATGAGCAGCATGATCGGCGGCCGCAGCGGCAACCGCGGCCGCTGTGCGCAGCCCTGCCGCCTGCCCTACACGCTCGTCGATGAGAAGGGGCAGGACGTGCTCGGCGACAAGGCGGGCTCGTACCTGCTCTCGCCGCGCGACCTCAGCACGATTGACGTCATCCCCGACCTCATCGAGGCGGGCGTCTCGTCGCTCAAGATCGAGGGCCGCATGAAGCGCCCCGAGTACGTCGCGACCGTCGTGCGCACCTACCGCGAGGCCATCGACACCCATTATGCGGGCAAGGGCTACGCCGTCACGCAGGAAGAGCGCGACGACCTCGCGCAGATCTTCAACCGCGACTTCACGGTGGCTTACCTCAAGGGCCGCCCCGGCAAGGCGATGATGAGCGACCGCCGCCCGAACAACCGCGGCCTGCTCGTCGGCCGCGTCACGGCCTACGACTGGGATGAGCGCATCGTCACCGTGAAGCTCAGCGGCAAGCTTGGCCTCGGCGACCAGGTCGACTTCTGGGTCAAGGTCGGCGGCCGCGTGACCGCAACGATCGACTCCCTGAAGGACGCGCAGGGCCGCGAGGTAGAGGCAGGCGAGGCGGGCGACACCGTCTCGTTTGCGATTCCGTCCGCCGTGCGCGACCACGACCGCGTCTTCAAGGTCTACGATGCGCGCCTGATGGAGCGCGCCAAGGAGACGTATGCCTCGGGTGCACCCGTGCGCCGCATCCCCGTAACCATTGCCGTCCACGCCGCCATCGGTGCGCCTTTGACGGTGACGGTCTGCGATGCAGAGGGGCATAGGGCAGAGGGGCAGACCGACTTCATCGGCGAGCCCGCGCGCAAGCGGCCGCTTTCAGAAGATGTTATCCGCAAGCAGGTCAGCCGCCTCGGCACCAGCGTCTACGAGATGACTTCGCTCTGCTGTGACATCGAGGGCGAGGTCATGGTGCCGATGAGCGAGATCAACGAGGCACGCCGCAAGGCCGTCGAGGCGCTCGACGTCCTGCGCCTCAAGGAGATTGAGGCACGTGAGCACCGCCCCGAGCCGCAGTTCAAGGATAGCAAGAAACGCTCGACTCCGAGGAACGCAACTTTCCTCGTCGCCGTCGCGACGCTCGCGCAGGTCAAGGCCGCGCTTGCGGCTGGTGCCGACGGCATCCTGTTCGGCGGCGATTCGTATGACCATCGTGCCATCACGGCGGAGGCGTACGAGAAGGCCTGGCAGCTGGCGAAGGAGGCCGGTGCGCGCATCGACTTCAACACGCCGCGCATCGTGCACGACGGCCAGCAGAAGCACCTCGAGACCTTGCTCGCCGCCTTTGTCGCCTTCCCGCCCGACGCCGTCCACGTCCACAACATCGGCACGCTCGCTCTCGTGCGGCGCCTGACGGACTTCGCCATCCACGCCGACTACTCGCTGATCTCCTTCAACAAGCAGACGCTCGCCTTCCTCAAGGACTACGGCGTCGCGGGCGCGACGCTCTCGCCGGAGCTCACGGCCAAGGAGATCCGCAGGCTCGCGACTGAGACCGACCTGCCGCTCGCGTGCATCGTGCACGGCCGGCTCGAGCTCATGGTCTCAGAGTACTGCGTGACGGGCAGCTTTTTAGGCGGCTGCGGCGAGGGTCCGTGCAGCCAGCCCTGCACGCGCGGCCATTTCGCGCTCAAGGACCGCAAGGACGCGCTGTTCCCGCTCGCGATGGACCAGTTCTGCCACATGCACGTGCTCAACAGCAAGACCCTCTCGATGCTGCCGTACGCGATGAAGTTCCGCCCCGCGGGCATCGCGACCCTGCAGATCGAGGCCAAGGCCATGGGCGAGAAGGAGATTACGGCAATCATCAAAGCTTACAAGAAGGCCATGGATTTCCCGAGCGAGCCTGCGGAAGCCCAGCTCGCCTGGATTCACGAACAGGAGGGCAAGGACATCACGCGCGGCCACTACTTCCGCGGCGTGCTCTGATCCGTCAAGTCTTCAAGACCCTTTAAGATAGAGGTATATATGGAAAAAGAAACCTATAAGATCATGGAATACGACCGGATTCGCGAGATGCTCGCAGACCGGGCCAGCTCGCGCATCGGCAAGGAGCAGGCGAAGACGCTCGAGCCGAGCAGCGACTTCGATGAAGTCGCTGAATGGCTCGCCGAGACGACAGAGGCCGTGACCGTCCTCGAGACGGCCATGCCGCCGTTCGGCGGCATCTTCGACATCCGCCCCTTGCTCAAGAAGGCGAAGATGGGCGCCGTGCTCGACCTCGACGAGATCATGAACACCATGAGCACGCTCGCGGCCATGCGCAGCGTCAAGCGCTTCTTCCGCGACATTGAGCTAGACGTGCCGACGCTCAAGGAGTGGGCGCGCAGCATCGAGATTCTCGGCCAGCTCGAACGCCTGCTCGACAACACCGTCGACGAGCACGGCGCCATGCGCGAGGACGCGAGCGTCGAGCTGCGGCGCATCCGCCGCGAGCTCCACGCCGCCCAGGCGCACATCAAGGAGCGCATCTCGAGCATCCTCCACAATGCCGAGTACCAGAAGTTCTTCCAGGATGCCATCGTCACGGTCCGCGACGAGCGCTACGTCATCCCCGTCAAGCAGGAGTACCGTTCGCGCTTCCCGGGCATCGTCCACGACCAGTCGGCCACGGGCGCGACGCTCTTTATCGAGCCGATGGCCGTCGTCGAGCTCAACAACGACGTCAAGCAGCTGACGCTCGCCGAGCAGCAGGAGATCCAGCGCATCCTGCGCCACCTCACGGCGGAGATCAGCAAGCAGAGCGCCATCCTTCAGGAGAACTGCCGCATCCTCGGCGCGATCGACTTCGCCTTTGCCAAGGCGAAGCTCGCTAAGGACATGGCGGCGAATCGCCCCGAGCTGAGCCGCGAGGGCCGCACGGACCTCAAGCAGGCGCGCCATCCCTTCATCGCGAAGGACAAGGTCGTGCCGATTGACATCCGCATCGGCGAGGACTACCGCATGCTGCTGATTACCGGCCCGAACACGGGCGGCAAGACGGTCAGCATGAAGACGCTCGGCACGATGGTCTTGCTTGCGCAGTCGGGCTGCTACCTGCCGACGGCGCCGGACCCCGTCATCGCCGTCTACCCGAACATCTACGCCGACATCGGCGACGAGCAGAGCATCGAGCAGAGCCTCTCGACCTTCTCCGCGCACATGACGCACATCGTGCGCATCCTGCAGGAAGTCGAGGAGGACGACCTCGTGCTCCTCGATGAGCTCGGCGCGGGCACCGACCCGGAGGAGGGCGCGGCGCTCGCCATGGCCATCCTCGAGAAGCTCCTGCAGCTGCGCGTGACGACGATCGCGACGACGCATTACTCCGAGCTCAAGACATTCGCCTACTCGCGCGAGGGCATCGAGAACGCCTGCGTCGAGTTCGACGTCAAGACCCTGCGGCCGACCTACCGGCTGCTCATCGGCATGCCGGGCGCGAGCAACGCCTTCGCCATCAGCCGCCGGCTCGGGCTCTCCGAGTCGCTTATTCTCCGCGCGCAGCAGCTCGTCAAGGCCGACCACGCGCAGTTCGAGCACGTCATCAACGAGCTCGAGAACGAGAAGATGATGTACGAGCAGCGCAATGCCGACATCCTCGAGCGCCAGCAGCGCGTCACCGAGCTCGAAGCGAAGGTCGCGCGCACGAAGGAAGAGCTCTCCAAGAAGAAGGGCGAGCTCATCCGCAAGGCGCGCGAGCAGAGCGCGGCGATGGTGCGCCGCACGCGCCGCGAGTCCGAGGCCATCATCAAGGAGCTCAAGGAGCAGTTCGACGACCAGGGCATCAAGCGACGCCAGCAGGCCATCCAGGACGCGCGCGCGAAGCTCAACGAGGCCTTCGAGAAGTCGCGCCCGGGCATCATGGCCCAGAAGGGCGTCGGCAAGGCCGTGAGCCTCAAGAGCATCAAGCCCGGCGACATCGTCTACGTCAAGAAGCTCGACCAGAAGGGCACGGTGCTCGAGGTGCAGGGCAAGGAGCTGACCGTCCAGATCGGCTCGCTGCACACGAAGGTCAAGGCGTCGGCCTGCCGCTTCCTCGACCATGCGCCGAAGGAGCCGAAGGGGGCGGGCGTACCCGCTGCCTCATCCTCCCGACGTCAGTCCAATGCCTTCATGCAGAAGACCCAGACGATCGGCCGCGAGATCGACATCCGCGGCATGATGGTCGACGAGGCAGAGGTCGTAGTCGGCAAGTTCCTCGACGACGCCGTCATGGCCGGCCTCTCGCAGGTCCTGATCATCCACGGCAAGGGCACGGGAGCCCTCAGGAAGGGCATCCACGAGTACCTCAGGCGCCACCGGAATGTCGAGAGCTTCCAGTTCGCCGACATCACCGAGGGCGGCACGGGCGCGACCGTCGTCACGCTCAAATAATGATGGGAATGACATCGGGCATAGGCTTTTCCGCGAAAGTGTGGTAAAATAGGAGCCGTATAGTTTGAAGGAGGCGCCTAAATGGAAAAACGTTCTCAACGAAGCCATCAACAACAACGCAGTCCGAAGAAGGGCAGTGCTGCGAAGCATAAGACCCTGCTCGGCATTGCGATTGTCTTACTGGTCATGCTGACCGGCATTGGCTGCGGTTTCCTGACCGCAAGCATGAATACGAAGTCGGACCTCGCGGATGACATCCGGCCGCCTGCATCCTCGCTCGTCTACGACAGCAACGGCAACGAGATCGCGACGATCCACGCGGCGGAGAACCGCATGCCCGTCAAGCTCGACCAGGTCCCGAAGAACCTGCAGGATGCCTTTGTCGCCGTCGAGGATAACCGCTTCTACGACCACATCGGCGTGGACCCGCGCGGCATCGCGCGCGCCATCTGGGCCAACCTGCGCGGCCGCACCGTCTCAGAGGGCGGCTCGACCATCACGCAGCAGCTGGCCAAGAATGCCTACCTGACGCAGGACCGCACGCTCAAGCGCAAGATCCAGGAAGTCTTCCTGGCCCTCAGGCTCGAGCACCAGTACACGAAATCCGAGATCTTAGAGCTCTACCTCAACCAGATCTACTTCGGCCAGGGCGCCTACGGCGTGCAGGCCGCGGCGCGCACGTACTTCGGCAAGGATGTCGAGGACCTCACGCTCAACGAGTGCGCGATGCTCGCCGGCATCCCGAAGAGCCCGAATTACTATTCGCCGCTCAACAACCTGCAGGCGGCGCAGGAGCGCAAGTCGACCGTGCTCGACCAGATGGTCAAGTACGGCTACCTCGACTCGGCCACGGCGGAGAAGACGAAGACGGAGAAGCTCGACCTCGTCAAGCCCGACCCGAAGTCGGAGGACAAGGGCGAGGCCTCGTACTTTGTCGACTACGTCACCCAGAAGCTCATCGACAAGTACGGTGCGGACGCCGTCTACAAGGATGGCCTGCAGGTCTACACGACCATCGACATGGACATGCAGCGCGCCGCCGAGAAGGCGATGAAGGGCCTGCCGAATGGCCGCAAGGATTCCAACGGCGTCATGCAGCCGCAGGGCTCGCTCGTCGCCATCGACCCGCACACGGGCTACGTCAAGGCGATGGTCGGCGGCCGCGGCACCGACCAGTTCAACCGCGCGACGATGGCCGAGCGCCAGCCGGGTTCGGCATTCAAGCCGTTCGTCTTTGCGGCGGCACTCGAGAACAAGTTCACGCCCTCGACCGTCATCAACGACAGCCCGATAAAGATCGGCGACTGGGAGCCGCAGAACGATGAGCACACCTTCAGCGGCCCCGTGACGATGCGCCAGGTCGCCCAGCACTCGATGAACGTCCCGACCGTCAAGATCGCGCAGAAGATTGGCATCGAGAAGGTGCTCTACTACGCCGAGGAGATGGGCATCACGACGCTCGTCAAGGACGGCCCGCACAACGACAACAACCTCTCGTCGGCCCTCGGCGGCCTGACGAAGGGCGTGACGCCTTTGGAGCTCACGAGTGCCTACGGCACCTTTGCCAACAAGGGCGTCCATGTGGACCCCGTCGTCATCGTCAGAGTCCTCGACCGCAACGGCAAGGTCATCGATGAGGCGAACCCCGAGCAGCACAACGTCATCAGCGAGTCGAGCGCAGCCGAGCTCACGAGCATGCTGCAGGACGTCATCAGCGCCGGCACAGGCCGCCGCGCCAACATCGGCCGTCCGGCAGCCGGCAAGACGGGCACGACGAGTGACTACCACGACGCGTGGTTCGTCGGCTATACGCCGGACCTCGTCGCGAGCGTCTGGATCGGCAACGACGACAACACCTCGCTCGGCGGCATCTACGGCGGCACCGTGCCGGCCACCATCTGGAAGAACTTCATGACCGAGGCCCTTAAAGGCACGCCGGCCAAGGACTTCGACGGCGCCGAGTCGTCTGGCGGCGACTCCATCGGCTCGCTCGAGGACGACAAGAGCACGGCCGTCTCGAAGAAGAGCGCCGAGCCCGCCAAGAAAGAGACGAAGTCCACCGAGACAAAGGCCAAGGATGCAGGCAAGAAGCCTCAAGGCCAGCAGCCTGCAGCGCCTCAGGGCCAGGCACCAGCTACGGCACCGGCCTCTACTGGCGGTGGTGGCGGCGCGGCACCTGAGCCGGGCAGCAGCGTCTCCAAAGGCCGCAACTGACGCAAGCAACGCAATTCATCGCACCTACGTTATACCCATATAAAGGAGAGAGATTCGTGGCAAATGTATTTGACACCCTGAAAGAGAGAGGCTTCATCGCCCAGTGTACGAACGAGAAGGAACTGCGCGAGCTCTTCGACAAGGAGCGCGTGACCTTCTACATCGGCTTCGACCCGACGGCAGACAGCCTCCACGCCGGCCACTTCATCGCCCTGATGGCGATGGCGCACATGCAGCGCGCCGGCCACCGCCCGATCTGCCTTGTCGGCGGCGGCACGGGCACGGTCGGCGACCCGACGGGCCGCACCGACATGCGCAAGATGCTGACAGACGAGGACATCGAGCACAACTGCGAGTGCTTCAAGAAGCAGATCGCCCGCTTCATCGACTTCTCCGATGACAAGGCCATCATGGTCAACAATGGCGACTGGCTCCGCAAGCTCAACTACATCGACCTGCTGCGCGACGTCGGTGCCTGCTTCACGGTCAACCGCATGCTCGCCGCCGAGTGCTACAAGCAGCGCTGGGAGAAGGGCCTGACCTTCCTCGAGTTCAACTACATGGTCATGCAGGCCTACGACTTCCTCGAGCTCAACCGCCGCTATGGCTGCAAGCTCGAGATGGGCGGCGACGACCAGTGGTCGAACATCATCGCCGGCGTCGAGCTCAACCGCCGCAAGAACAACGTGGCGGTCTACGGCCTGACGAACAAGCTCCTGACGAAGAGCGACGGCAAGAAGATGGGCAAGACGGCCGGCGGCGCGCTCTGGCTCGATGCCGAGAAGACCTCGCCGTACGAGTTCTACCAGTACTGGCGCAACGTCGACGACGCCGACGTCGAGAAGTGCCTCTCGCTCTTGACGTTCCTGCCGATGGAGGAGGTACACCGCCTCAGCAGCCTCGAGGGCTCCGCCATCAACGAGGCCAAGACGGTGCTCGCCTACGAGGTCACGAAGATCGTCCACGGCGAGGAAGAGGCAAACAAGGCCAAGAAGGCCGCCGAGGCACTGTTTGGCGGCGCGGGCAACACGCAGGACATGCCGACCGTCGCAGCTGAGACGGGCAAGAAGCTCCTCGACGTGCTGACGGCCGGCAAGGTCTTCGCCTCCAAGAGTGAGGGCCGCCGCCTGATCCAGCAGAACGGCCTCTCCCTCAACGACGCCAAGGTCACGGACGTCGACTACATCCTGCAGGCGAGCGACTTCAAGGATGGCGAGGCCATCGTCAAGAAGGGCAAGAAGAAGTACTTCAAGCTCGTGAAGTGAGCCGCGAAAGGACCGGAAAAACGCGCCTGACGCTTGTGAGACGGCGCGTTTTATGATAAGATAAGTAAGTTATCACACGATAGCGTGTAATCTAGATTGAAGGAGCGTTTCTTTTATGTCAGGACATTCTAAATGGGCCAATATCAAGCGCAAGAAAGGTGCCAACGATGCCATCCGCGGCAAGATCACGACGAAGATCGGCCGTGAGATCACGATCGCTGTCCGCATGGGCGGCGCAGATCCGACGGGCAACATGCGCCTGAAGCTGGCTCTTTCGAAGGCGAAATCCAACAACATCCCGAAAGACAACATCAAGCGTGCCATCGAGAAAGGCCTCGGCAACTCGGAGAGCGGCACGTACGAAGAGCTCATGTACGAGGGCTACGGCCCGGGCGGCACGGCCGTCATGCTCGACATCCTGACGGACAACCGCAACCGCACGGCTGCTGATGTGCGCCACCTCTTCTCGAAGTTCGGCGGCAACCTCGGCCAGGACGGCTGCGTTGCCTGGATGTTCAAGAAGAAGGCCGTCTTCATCGTCGAGAAAGAGACGTTCGACGACGAGGATGCGCTGATGGAGATCGTGCTCGACGCCGGTGCCGAGGACATGAAGGCAGAGGACGAGGTCTTCGAGATCACGGCTGAGCCGGATGCCTTCGACGATATCGAGAAGGCACTGGGCGAGAAGGGCATCGAGACGGCTTCGGCCGAGGTCACGATGGTCCCGGACACGACGGTCCACCTCGCCGGCAAGGATGCCGAGAAGATGCAGAACCTCATCGACGCACTCGAAGAGAACGACGATGTCCAGAACGTTTACAGCAACTACGAGTCGGACGACGAAGCGTAATCGTCATCCTCGGCGCGCCATGCTGCAAGCAGGCTTTTGAGGCAAGCCTCTACATTCGAACGATCCGAACGTTTCGATCTGTAGAGGCTTGTTTTGGTTATATCTATCAGGTATTTAGGTATTTAGGGAGACATATGTTAGCATTAGGAATTGACCCGGGCACAGCCATCTGCGGCTTCGGCTTCGTCGAGTCGCGCGGCAGCCGGCTGATCCCGCGCGCGTACGGCTCCATCTTCACCTCGCCGAAGATGAAGATGGAGGACCGCCTCATGAAGATCTACGACGAGCTCGATGCGCTGATCAAGAAGTACCAGCCCGACGTCATGGGCGTCGAGAAGCTCTTCTTCAACCGCAACGTCACGACGGCCATCCCGGTCGGCCAGGCGCGCGGCATCGTGCTCCTGACGGCCGCCAAGAATGGCCTCAGGCTCGTCGAGCGCACGCCGATGCAGATCAAGCAGGACGTCACGGGCTACGGCAAGGCCGACAAGAAGCAGGTCATCTACATGGTCACGAAGATTCTCAATCTGCCCGAGCCGCCGAAGCCCGACGACACGGCCGACGCCCTGGCCATCGCCATCTGCACGACGCATTGCCTCAATAGCATCTCTTGGAGGAACGAATTATGATCGGTTATCTGCACGGCAGGGTCATCGCGCTCTACACGGACTACTGCCTGCTCGACGTCCACGGCGTCGGCTACCGCGTCTTCCTCGCAAATTCGACGCGGGCGAAGCTGCGCCTCAAGGAAGAGGCGAGCCTCTTCACCTACACGAGCGTGCGCGAGGACGCCATCGTGCTCTACGGCTTTGCCACCGAGGAGGAGTATGACCTATTTCTGCAGCTTATCGGCGTCTCGGGCATCGGCCCGAAAGTCGCGCTCGGCATCCTCTCCGCCATCACGGTCGAGAGCCTCTGCCGCGCCATCCAGAACAAGCAGGCGAGCGTCCTGACGAAGCTGCCGGGCATCGGCAAGAAGTCGGCCGAGCGCCTGATCCTCGAGCTCAAGGACAAAGTCGCCTTCGCGGATAGCGGCGAAGAGGAGCTCTTGACCATCGAGAACGAGGCAGAGGTCGGCGATGACGCCGTCGCCGAAGCCATGGCCGCCCTGCAGTCGCTCGGCTACACGCAAGCCGAGATCGCGCCTGTCATCCGCAAGACGGCCAAATACAAGACGACTGAGGCCATTATCAAGGAATCTTTGAAAGCACTCAGTCACATGTAAGATAGGGAGGTGTCATATTGGACGGATTCGATTCCTACGACGAGGACCGCATCGTCGCGATGGACGAGCAGCGCGCCGACGACTGGCAGTACAGCCTGCGCCCGCGCAAACTCAATGAATACATCGGCCAGGAGAAGGTCAAGGCGAACCTCTCCATCTTCATCCAGGCGGCGCTCTCGCGCGGCGAGGCGCTCGACCACGTGCTGCTCTACGGCCCGCCGGGCCTCGGCAAGACGACACTGGCCGGCATCATCGCCAATGAGCTCGGTGTCAACTTCCGTCAGACGTCCGGCCCGGCCATTGAGCGTAGCGGCGACCTCGCGGCGCTGCTGACGAACTTGCAGGAGCACGACGTGCTCTTCATCGACGAGATCCACCGCCTCTCGCACAGCGTCGAAGAAGTGCTCTACTCCGCGATGGAGGACTTCGCGCTCGACATCATCATCGGCAAGGGACCGAGCGCGCGTTCCATCCGGCTCGACATCGCGCCGTTTACGCTCATAGGCGCGACGACGAAGGCCGGCGCACTCGCCGCCCCCTTGCGCGACCGCTTTGGCGTCATCTCGCGGCTCGAGTACTACACGCCCGACGCGCTCGTGCACATCATCAAGCGTGCCGCCGAGATATTAGACATCGCCATCGAGGACGAGGGCGCGCTCGAGATCGCGCGCCGCAGCCGCGGCACCCCGCGCGTCGCCAACAGGCTCTTGAAGCGCGTGCGCGACGTCGCCCAGATTGAGGGCTCCGGCACCATCACGAACGAGATTGCCGACAAGGCACTGCGCATGCTCGAGGTCGACAAGGCTGGCCTCGACCACACCGACCGCCGCATGCTGCGCACGATGATCGAGAAGTTCGCGGGCGGCCCCGTCGGCCTCGACACGCTCGCCGCCGCCATCAGCGAGGCGCGCGACACCATCGAGGATGTCTACGAGCCCTACCTCATCCAGCTCGGCTTCATCAACCGCACGCCGCGCGGCCGCGTCGTCACCGAGGCCGGCTACCGCCACCTCGGCATCCCGTATCCCGATAGATCGTAAATAATTCAAGAAAGAGGTGAGCCCTGTGCGCCTATTACTCCATATGTGCTGCGGCCCGTGCTCCTGCTATCCCGTCAAGAAACTGCGGGAAGAGGGCATCGAGCCCGTCGGCTATTTCTTCAACCCGAACATCCATCCATACAAAGAATGGGATATGCGCCTAAAGACCGCGAAGGAATTCTCCGAGAAAGTCGGCATGGAATTCCACGCCGACGAACACTACCGGCTGCGCGATTTTCTCAAGAAGGCCCTGCCCGCCGAAGCCCTGCCGAACGGCCGCTGCCAGATGTGCTACACCTGGCGCCTCGAAGAGACCGCGCGCTACGCCGCTGAAAACGGCTTCGACGCCTTCACCTCGACGCTCTTTTACAGCATCTACCAGCAGCACGACCTCATGCGCCGCACGGCCGAGCGTTTTGCGGCAGAGTACGGCGTCGCCTTCCACTACGAGGACTTCCGCCCCGGCTGGCAGGAGGGCATCGACATCAGCCACGAGCTGGACCTCTACCGTCAGCCCTACTGCGGCTGCATCTTCAGCGAAGAAGAGCGCTACTCCCGCGAGATCCGCAAGCAGCGCAAGAAAGAGAACAAAGCCAAGAAGCGCGCCCGCCTAGAGCGCGAGGCCCGCGAGGCACAAGCCGCCGCTGCCAACTCCTAAAAGCCTAAAAGCCCTCCCCGTGCACGGGGAAGGTGCCGAGCTTGTGAGGCGGAAGGGGCCCATGGAATCGTCAGGAATTCGTTGCAATCGTGAAGGGAGTGTACGGAATGCGAAGATTTTTGTTAGCCGCGCTAGTTGGCACATTGGTACTGTCAGCCACGGCCCCGGCTATGGCGCGGCAGGCGCCGGTTTCGGCTAAGGCGGCTGTGACAGGGGGCCAGTCCGTAAAGCAGGAGCCTGATCTGCGCGTCGGGCTGGCGGTGAAGCAGGGGAGCGTGACGGTCAGTTTGATTGGCGGCAAGGGGACGGCCCGGACGGCGGGAGGCAAGGGCGCTTCGCTGGCGGCGGGGCAGTCTTATGATGTGCGCTGGCAGAACGGCGCGTTCCTCGTCGGCCGCGAGAAGCTGCGTGGCGAGGTCCTGACCGTCCGGCCATCCACCAAAGCAGATGGGGCAGGGGAATTCACCCTGAACGGCCGCCGCTACCGCGGTGCGCTCGAGCTGCGCCACAAGGGCGGGGGGCTGACCGCCGTCAACGTCGTGCCGGTCGACGGTTACCTGCGGAGTGTTGTGCCGGAGGAGATGCCGGTCGACTGGCCGGCGGAGGCCATCAAGGCGCAGAGTGTCGCGGCGCGCAGCTTTGCGCTCGCGAGCCGCGGCCGCCATGCCAGCGAGGGCTACGACCTCTGCACGACGACGCACTGCCAGCTCTACACCGGCACTACCGCCGAGAAGTCTGCCTCGAACGCCGCCATCAAGGCGACGCGCGGCGAGGTGCTGACGTACGGCGGCAAGCCGATTGAGGCGCTGTTCCACACGGACAGCGGCGGCATGACGGAAAACAGCGAGGATGTCTGGGGCAGCCATGTGCCATACCTGCGCGCTGCCAAGGACACGCCGGCAAAGACAATGCCGTGGACAAAGACGATCAGCAGGGCCGACCTCGAGCGCAAGCTCGCGGCCAAGGGCCATGATATCGGCAAGGTCCGCTCCATTGCGCTCTCGCCGCTCGCCATCGGCCGCGCCGCCAAGGACCGCACGGCGTCGGGCCGCGTCAAGACGATGACGGTGAAGGGCACGAAGGGCACGGCGACGCTGAGCGGCACGACCTGGCGCAGCCTGCTCGGCCTCAAGAGCACGCTCTTTGATGCGAAGCTCGCCAAGGACATGGTCACCTTCACGGGCTATGGCTCCGGCCACGGCCTCGGCATCTCGCAGTGGGGAGCTGAGCGCATGGCCACCAGGGGTGCCTCGTACGCCGATATCCTGCACCACTATTACACCGGCACCAAATTGCAGCAACTGTACTGAAAATAGAAAATAGATGAGAGGTTTTTATTTATGTTATTATCCGATTTTGATTACGACCTGCCAGAAGAGCGCATCGCCCAGGTGCCGATCGAGCCGCGCAATGCCTCGCGCCTCATGGTGCTCGACCCGGTGACGAAGGAGATTGAGCACCGCCACTTCTATGACCTCAAGGAATTCCTCGAGCCGGGCGACACGCTGATCTTCAACGACACGCGCGTCATGCCGGCCCGCCTGATTGGCCACCGCGACCAGACGGGCGGCAAGGTCGAGGTCTTCCTGCTGCGCCGCCTCGATGCGAACCATTGGGAGACGCTCGTCAAGCCAGGCAAGAAGGCGAAGCCGGGCAATGTCATCCGCTTCGGCGATGAGCTCTCGTGCACGGTGACGGAGCACACGGACTTCGGCGGCCGCATTGTCGAGTTCCACTACGAGGGCATCTTCGAGGAGATCCTCGACCGCCTCGGCGAGACGCCGCTGCCGCCGTACATCCACGAGAAGCTCGAGGACAAGGAGCGCTACCAGACGGTCTACAACCGCGAGGAGGGCTCGGCCGCTGCGCCGACGGCCGGCCTGCACTTCACGAAGGAGCAGATGCAGGAGCTGCGCGAGATGGGCGTCAACCTCGGCTTTGTCACGCTGCACGTCGGCCTCGGCACGTTCCGCCCGGTCAATGTCGAGAACATCGAGGAACACGAGATGCACAAGGAGTACTACTGCATCCCCGACGAGACCGCCAAGCTCATCATGGATACGAAGAAAGCCGGCCACCGCGTCATCGCCGTCGGCACGACGAGCATCCGCACGCTCGAGTCCGCTGCCACGGCCAAGAACGAGATTGCCGGTAAGAGCGGCTGGACGGGCATCTTCATCTACCCGGGCTATGACTTCAAGATCGTCGACGCCATCATCACGAATTTCCACCTGCCCAAGTCCACGCTGATCATGCTCATCAGCGCCTTCGCCGGCCGCAACTTTGTGCTGAACGCCTACAAGACCGCCGTCGAGATGAAGTACCGTTTTTTCTCGTTTGGCGATGCAATGTTCTGCTCACGCAAGCAACCGGACGCAGAGCGAGCCGAAGAGCTTAAAGAACTCGAGGAGCTTGATCGCAAGCGCGAGGCCGAAGCCGAGAAAAAAGAATGATATGACAGTAAAAGCCTTCCCTGTGCGGGAAGGCTTTTTCAGTGATAGAGGAATGTGTGGATTTCGTCATTGGCGAAGGTGATCTGCGTGACATGGCCATCGAGCACGACGATCTGCTTGATGATGGTGTTGACGAAGTTCTTGAGCTCGAGGTTGCCGACGTGCATGGCGAGCTCGGGAAAATCGATGCCGCCACGCACCATGGCAGACTGGAAGAGCAGGCGGGCGGCTTTGTCCAGGAACTCTTCATCGGTCAGCGAGCTGGCGAAGACGGAAGACTGCCGCGCCTTCTCAAGTTCGGCTTGCAGGCGGGCGATGGTATCCTGCAGGTGCTTCTTCTCTCGCAGGAAGTCGGCTTGTGGCATCTCGTCCTCAGCGTAGAGAAACAGGTGCATGAGTCGCGACAGGGCGCGTCGGTTCTTCTCGAGTTCGGCCTGCAGGTTAGCCTTGCGGGTCTGTGTTGCGCTATCATCATGTTGCTCGTCAGCCGGCTGATATTCTGCCGTACTGAGGCAGCTCCCCAGCAGGGCAGCCCGCACGCGGTGTAACGTATCATCTGACAGAGTTGCGCCACAGCAGAAGTCGTCGCCGTGTAGCAGGAAGCGCTGGATGCGCGCTTTGGACCACTGCGGGCGGAAGGCGTCGCGCAGGCGGATTACATTGCTGATGTAGTTGAAGACGAAACCGCCGATACGAATGTCGGTGACGTATCGGTTCTTGCACATGCCCTTCTGACGCCGGCCGCCGCAGTTGTACATAGAGGGCTGGTAACCAGACGCGCGGACTCGGTCGATTGATGCGATGTAGTTGCTGCCACAAAAGCCGCAGCGTATCAACCCGGCGAAGACGTGCACGAGCTTCCTCTGCACGTGTGTGGCCTTGCCATGTTGGCGCCGATTCTTCGTCAGCCAGAAATCGATCTGCCGGCAGTCTGCTTCGGAGAAAAGAGGCGGATGGTGCTTGGCACACATGATCCATTCATTTCTCCCCTTGAAGCTGAAGGTCGTGTCTGACTCGTCACGGTAGTTGTAGCGATAGGTGCCTCGGTAGAAGGGGCTGCGCAGGATGATGGCCACGGTGGCCGGCGTCCATGCATAGCCGCGACGCGTGCGCCTGCCAGCCTCATTGAGCGTGCGGGCCGTGTAGGTGAGAGAGCGCGTGCGCAGGTAGATATCTTTGAGTTCCAGGGCAATCTTGGCCTCGTCGTCGCGAATCGAGAAGGAATCCGTCTCGCGGTCGTAGTGATAGGCAAAGGGAACGCGGCCGCCATTCCACTTCCCTTCGGCGGCCCGTGCATTCATCGTCGCAGATACGCGCTCGCCCGTCATGTTGCGCTCGAGCTCGGCGAAGACGAGGATGATCTTGAGCATGGCCTCGCCCATCGCGGTGGACGTGTCGAACTGCTCGTTCTTGCTGACGAACGTAACGCCGAGTTTCTTGCACTTGGCGTACATCGTCGCAAAATCGAGCAGATTGCGGCTGATCCGGTCAATCTTCCAGACCAGCACATGCGAAAACTCGCCGCGCTCGATGCGCTCCATCATTTCCTGGAACGCTGGCCGGTCCGTATTTTTGCCGGAATACCCGGCATCCTCGAAGACCTCATAATCTTCGATGCTCAGGACATACTTCGCATAGTTTATCATGTCCTGCCTCTGCATCGGCAGGGAATCTTTGTCCACCTGATGTAGCGTGGACACGCGGCAGTAGATTGCCGCTTTTTGCGCTCTTGGCATAGAGCTGCCTCCTTTCGGAGACTGGCAGATGTATCTATGCTCATTGTAGCAGGAGCGCGGGCGGCCATGCGCACGCCGATGCGTGCACCAAAATCGAAACCGATTGCGGATTTTGAGAATCCGTAGTATAATATGGCATCAAGTTACTCCTGGTCACTGGCGCGGCCATGGTAGTCCACAGCTGCCAGAACCTGGTGCCAGGGTCGTGCCACCGACGGCACAAGAAAAGCCCGCGCTCTGGCGGGCTTTTCGCATATCAGAAAGAAGGTGATAAAAGTGATTTCGGCCGATTATAAACCTGCAATAGATGATAAGCCGTTCGTGATACCGCCCCACGATAAGAAAAGGAAGCCATTATCGTGGGACGAATGGAATCAATGGCTCAAAATCCATAATGCATGATGCTTTTACTGCTATACCGATATTATTGGGGATTTGAGTGACAACACCAAGGCTGGTTTGCGTAGGAACTTTCATCGGGACGATGTTGCCGTTAGAGTCGTGCAAGAACACTTTGGATTGAATACCAATCAGGCGCATCTTTCTACCGAACGATACGATACCACTAGATGAAAGAATCGCTCCATTATCATATGCTATAATAGGAGAGCCACTTGATCCAGGAAAACAAGAAGCGTCTATCAAGAATACTTTTTCACCATTATAATCAAGATCTGGGCGAGTCGCGGTGATTCCTTTTCTGAAGATGGGCATATGGTTTGTGGTATCTGAGATGCCATCAGGATATCCAATCATGATGACATCATGCATTACATTGATATCTTTCATCTCGTCTTCGTTTGCTATTTCTGTAGGCGAGAGATATGGGACGAACAATGATTCATGGTATTGTTGCATAATTGGGCCTATCATGATAGCTGCAAGATCGACGGAAGGATTTGGGTGAAAGATGGTAAGGCGCTCTGCGTGGTCGAATGAAAATGATAAAGTATTCCCAACAGATGGTTTACCGCCTGCTCCTCTAGTGATTTTTATTTCAACGCATGAAGCGCCTTCAAGAACATGGCGATTCGTTATCAAGAGAGGGGTGTAGCATTCTTTTTCAGTTCCTTTATTATAGTCAAATGCGAAAAAGAACCCTGTTCCACTGCTCAATAGTCCCGCATACGTGGTGACAGACATCTGAGTGGTAACGAACGGGAGCTGTTCGATGAAATCCATAATATCCTTCCTTTTCATGGCCGCCTACGGGCGGTCTTTTTGTGCCAGAGGCGGAGATCAGCTGATAAAACGGGCAATGCTCATATCAATATCTGGCTGCCGGTAGTCGGGCAGTCTTTTTGTTGTTGAGATGATCATTGAGTGCTTACTCAATCAAGGATTGAAGCGGCCTTCAATCGTGACCTGCTGGTCTTTTTCGGTGTTCCACTCGGTTCCGTCTGAGAAATGGAGTGAGATGAGGCGGACAACGAACTTCCTGCCGGACTCGAATCCGTGGAGCGTCCAAGACTTATCGGAAGACGAGGTGCCTCCGGGCGGGATGGTGTCCTGCGAGATGCCAGCATAGTAATCATCACCATAGCCGAACTCCTTTAATTTCGTGCCGTAGTTATCGTATGCGCTGACGCGAATCTTGAAGGCATCAATACTCTTATTGGAGTTATTGATCAAAGAAAGCGAGAGCTGAGGCTCGCCAATCACGTTCGGCCTGACGGTCACTTTGTTCAGCGTGACGGGTGGCTTGATTGCTTCTTCATGTGCTTTCCGCTGCTCTTCTGACTGCGCCGTCGAGCTGGCAGAACTGGTATTGGCACTAGACGACGAGGTCTGTCGCACCGATGCTTTTGTGCCGGTAGCAGAAGGCGATGGCATGAAAAAGCAGAAGATGAGCGCAAAGCAACCGCCCAAAAGGAGCAGGCCGCCGATGGCATAGGCGATTTTTTCTGTGACAGAAGAACTGTGAGATGGTGCAGGAGATTTGCGAGGTTGAACAGGACGACCTGCAGGCTTCTTTGAGGAAGGTGTTTTTTCGGATACATCGGTACGCAGAGGGAGCGGACCGGTCGAAGAATCTGGTAAAGGAACCACCTTCGCGCCGCATTTCATACAATATTGTGCGTCATCGGGGAGAGCCGCACCACATTTTCTGCAATAAATCATGAGAATACCTCCTTGTCGTACAATCATGAGAAATAAGACCTGGATGATTTTCCTTTTCTTTGGCCCTTTGCGAGAGTTTTTGCTGGAGACGATACTCACGATAATTCCCTGTAAATCAGAAAGGGAGTGAGTGCATAATTGATGCCGCCGTTATCATAGAGGAGTTTTACCGCCATAGCGATAGTATCCATGGATGAGCGCAGCCCTTGAGCGGGCGGAGTATGTGACGGCCTCATGCGATCTAGGATACCGATGATATCCCATGTACCAGGGAGATGCGTGCTATACATGGAGACAAGGTCGCGGTAGTCAGTAAGCATATATTCGGATTTCAGGATGCCGCGTACGGTGATGCCATCGGCCATGATGATTTCGGCCTCTAGATTTAGGGGGATGACCTTGGAAATGCCCTTGAATGCAGCTTGAATCTGGCGTGCCTCCTGTCTTTGAACATTGAACTGCTTCGGGTCGGAGGCCACCATAGACAAAATATCCCCGAAAGAACTGAAATCGCGCAAGGAAAGCTCACCACGCAGATGAACAATGGTGCCAGTTGCGTCGCGGGGGAGAGTGCTCATTGGCGTAAGGTCGAGCTCTTTGAGAAGCAGCATGATAGCATGGTCATGCACATCGCCCTCTGTTTCAGTCATACTGGATTCGCTTTGATTGCGAAGATAGCCGCCTTTGGCAAAGGCAGCACTTCCTTTTACATTAAAAGAGGAGCCGTTGCTAGAGGTGACTTGTTTCTTCACACTCTGCACAGCTCCTGCAAGCATCTGCGCAATATAGGATTTTACGCGGTAATCGTCTTTATAGAGAATATCAATCAAGTTTTTGGCTTGGTCGGCACTTTGGCTCGTGGTGTTGTCCATTTGTCGATGTCCTTTCTGGTGGCATCGACACGGTGATGGGATGCGTCGTAGTCCCTGCAGAACTGCTGTTGGTACTGCTTCATCTTTTGAGCCCACTCACGAATCTCTTGGAATAACGTCATGTCGATGCACCTCCTTGTCATTATTATATGGCTTGCGTGGAGCGCGCGCAATATTGAGTTGTCAAAGTTCATGGCCGCCGTTTGGGCGGTCTTTTTTGTTGCCAGAATCTGGGGTCGGTGTAGATCACGTTGCCTCGTCTTCTGCCTTGGGTTTGTCGTTGTGGTAGCATGTGTGCTTCTATGGTCATTTCGGGCACCTCAAAATCGTGCGAAAATCGTGCGAAAATCGTGTGGGGCAACAGGAGCGGCATGCCCTGAGCCCCAGAAACACAACGGATGCGTGCAATTTCTATCGTGCGAAAATCGTGCGAACCGTCTACTCTATCTATTTCCTGACTGCCGATAGTCGGGCGAGACGATAGACCACTTACGGGCAAGAATCATCTTCTTGTATTTATCCCAGACATGGATCGCCTTGCAGACCGTAGTCATCATCTATACAATCGACCCATTGACGGAAGCAATGACGATTGGCAGCATACGCCATTATTTTTGGATATCCGACTAATACAGAATTTTTGACAAAAAGGTAATGCAAGAGGTCTGCTACACCCATCGAACGATTCAAAGTGCTGCTGATATCAATATCGCTACCGATGTGACTCAGGATTGTCTTAAGCGTATAATCAGATAGCCCAAACAATGCAGATTTCGATGCGATATATGTATCATATACGATAATATCATTAGCAGGGAAGACGCGGCCTGAATCAAAATCTTGTTCATAACTATCGATGATTGCTCTCATAGTAAGGTTGCAGTAATGAGCTGCTAGGATATTCCAATTCATAATCTTCGCAATATGCTCATCCCAGACTTTGTAGAATGGTAGTGCATCACGTACGGTTTCGGCTGTTATGCCTCGTGGCGTTGAGAGAGAAAAGTCGTTCGTAGGCGGCTTTACGTTCCAAACTAGGCCCTTCAGTGTAGTTTTTTCTGAAATGTACGATATAGCTATTTGGCAAATGCTATTGGGGTTCTTGTTGGCAAGCTCGATAGCTACACCCATAAAAGGAGTTTCTTTGAATGTTTGATAGTTAATGGGATATCTGTTCATGATTATACCTCCGTTGCGGAAATCAACGATTCTTCTTCCAGACACTATCATCAACATAAATTACGTTGCCATGTCTTTTACTTTCGGCTTGTCAAGATTATACATGGCATCGAGCTGGCCGTTGAGCAGGCCCTTATGTTCATCTGTCAGGATGTGATACTTGCGCAGGAGTTCTTGATCCTGCGGCGTGAGAGCCTGCACACCGGCTGCGGCGAACGCGGGCGGCTCATTGGGGATGTCAGTATTGCCTAGCAAATAGTCAGTAGTGACGTGGAAATAAGCAGCGATGTCTTTTAGCTTTCTGGTAGGCTGGTTGGTATCCTTTTCCCATTTTGCGTATGTCGAGCGCTTCACGCCTAGTTCGTCGGCCATTTGCTCTTGAGAAAATCCAAGTTTGTTTCTTAGCTCAATGAGTCGTTCACCGGTAGTCATGATGATACCTCCTTTGCTTCATACTTATATTATACGTGATTTATTATCACAAATAAATGATGATGTAAAATGCCAAAGTGTATTGACATGTGATTTTAAATAGATTATACTGTAAGCAGAGATAGGGATTTAAAATCACAAATATAAAAGGAGTGATAAGTGTGAACAAGATTAGAGAATTGCGCGAGCATAAGAAAATGACCCAGGATGAATTGGGAAAATTGGTAGGAGTAGGGCGTTCAACTGTGGCGAAATGGGAAAGTGGAGAAAATTTTCCGCGTGCAAGACAACTGATTTCGTTGGCAGGTGTATTCAATGTCAAGGTAGATGCTTTATTGCGCTCTTGATGGCATTTAAAATGCCAATTGATTATTTCCATCATCTATATTGTAGCAGTATTTACCAGCGCACGGCTTCGCCGATGCGCGGACAGGAGGAATGACATGAAGAAGATCAACAGAAAGATGCAGACCTGCAAAGCTGTTGCAGATGGGGCCAGCGAGGTATTGGACGGCCTCGCCAAGCAGGGAGTCATTGATAGCTACATTGTCAGATGCTGCACCACCACTCCTACGGCGGACGGCGGTACGGACTACGACTCGGGCAGCACGACGTACGGTAACCCGGACAGCCTTGTCAAAATGATGAGCTTTATCATCTGCGACATCGAAGCACGCAAACAGATTCCGGTGCCAGCAACCATCATGGCAATTATGGCAACTGTCAAGCAGATGAAGAAAGGGGCGGGATACAGTGTCAGGCAGTGAGGCGAGCTTCAGGGGAGCGTATGGATGGAGAGAGTGTCAAGAACAAAAACAGGCCTCAATGGAGACACTCCATCAAGACCTGCAGGAGATCATTCGTCTGCTTCGGGATTTGCAACGAAACCAATTGGCTTTTTACGCGGCGGAACATTACCAGATGACTCCACGTGCGGACGAAGAACTATACAAGCTTGTGTGTAATGGACTAAAACCGTTTGGCTTTGACCCGAAGGGAGACTGAACCCACGAAAGAAGAGCAGTTGGTCATTGTACCGTCCAATCTGACGGATGTCAAAGTTTGCGTTGAATGTGACTTTTACGATTGGAAGCTGAGGAGATAGAGACGGCATGAACGATACGCCATATTACAAAGCCCGCTTGCGGGCGGCTGAGAGGGATTCGGCTTTCGAGTCCCGGCAGAGTGCGGGAGCGGTCATCGGCATCGGCTCGACGCGGCTCTACCAGATTGAGCGCGGCATCCGGTTGCCGCACGAAGATGAGGTCATCGTGATGGCCAAGGAGTATGATGCTCCCGAGCTCATCACGTACTACTGCAAGCACGTATGTGCCATCGGCGCATACTGCAAGAAGGATATCAACGATTGATTTGAGACTGTCAGATGTATCCGCAGGCGGCAACCTGCACCAGTCACAAAGGAGGTCATGATCATGACAATCCACGAGCGGGCGGAAGCCCTGAAGAAGAAGCTGGCGGCGATGGGCATCACGAACGATGTCGAACTGGAGCGGGCTCTTGACGCAACGCGTCTGGATATCTCGCTTTTTGTCAACAAGCCGAGTGAAGAACGGAAGGAGGAAACGGCATGAAGTTTTCCAAGCATGATGAAGAAGGGCGCGTCATCCGGGCAGGACGCTCGACGCGCCGGATTGAGTCGGCACTGGAGGTGCTGGCATCGGCTGTCATCGGTGTCGGCATGGCTGCGTTTCTTGTGCAGGTATTTGGCATCGCAATCGGGGTGATCAAGCCATGAAGGAGATGCGCAGGCTGTGGCAGGACTACCACCTGCCGTATTTCTCGCCCTATGGATGGGCGGTCATCTTTGCGGGCGGCTTCCTCGTCGGAGCAGCCTGCGGGTGGCTTTTATGGCAATAAAATAGCCTGCCTTCACGGGCGGTGAAGGCAGGCTTGGTCATTGGATGACCGTCTGACTCGACTTCATTATAGCACGGAAGTCTGAGTTTGTCATCCTGTGGCAGTGCTTTTAGCCGGACCCGTTAAGGGTATCCACTCAAGCGGAGAAAATACCATTGAAGGCAGAGGACAAGCAGGATGAGCAAGAAAAGTGAGAAGAAGTACATCAGGAAGATTATCGAAGCAGGGAACACTCTCGAGGTCATCAACTACATCTCGGGAAGGATAGGAGCGAGAGGGAACGGCAGAGGGGAGGGAGGGCAGGAGGGTGAGTCGGAGGAGAAGGTGCAGAGGTGGAAGTGGAAGCGGGCGGAGGACAAGTGCCGCTGGCTGATCAACCAGAACTTCGGGCCGGGCGACCTGTGGATGCGCTTCGGTTATCCTCGGGGGACTCGGAAGACACCGGCAGAGATACGGGATGACATCAAGAAATTCCTCGAGAAGCTGCGGAGGATGTACCGCAGGGCGGGGAAGGAGCTGAAGTACCTGTATACGGTCGGCATCGGCAGCCGTGGAGGGATTCACTTCCACGCGGTGTTCTCGGCCTTTGACTCAGAGAAGATTGAAGAGCTGTGGCAGGACATCGCGGGGACGGAGCAGGTGCCATACCCGTCGGTCAATACAAGGCATCTTGACCGGCGCGGGCATTATCCGAGCATCGCGGCCTACATCATCAAGAATGCACGGCAGACATTCGGGACAGAGCGGCAGATTTTCGGCAAGCGATACTGCGCCAGCCGCAACTTGCAGCCGCCTAAGGTCAGGAAGGTCATCGTTCGTGCTGGGCACTGGCTCAAGAAGCCGAAGCCGAAGAAGGGATACTACATCCTGCAGGATTCCGTCCGCCAGGACATCGGGCAGAATGGATTCCCATACCAGAGCTATACCATGGTGCGGCTTCGGATCTAGGCCGAGCGGCCGCAGTAAATCATGCACAGGAGTGTGGATAAATGGAGAGATGGAAAGTGAAACCGGCTGCGTCTTATCGCGGAGCCATGAGCAACGCACGCGGACGACAGTTTGAAGCTGTGATTGATGCAGGGTGCCGGTACTATCGGATGCATGGCATTGCCAACATCGAGAAGACGCCGGAGCCATTTAGGTGTTTGCACAAGGGTGCGGGCGGCATTGCCAAGGTGCGGTTCTTGAGCCATGCACAGCCGGACTACAAAGGCGTGCTGAAAGGCGGAAGGGCCATCGTATTCGAAGCCAAAATCACCGACAAGGACAGGATCATGCAGGACGTCTTGACGCAGAAGCAGGCAGACGAGCTGGATGCCTTCCAGGAGCTTGGCGCAGATTCATTTGTGTGCTGCGGGATACATGACCGCTTTTTCATGGTGCCCTATACCGTGTGGAGCAATTTCAAGCTCTTTTTCGGGAGAAAGTACGCGACACCGAAAGACCTGTCACCTTGGCGCGTCTGCTTCGACGGAGCCGTCAAATTCCTGGACCCGTACAGGAGGTGAGGACATGGCAAAGAGAGAACGTGGTATGGCCATACTGTACCAGACGTATGGCCAGGAAGACTACGCGACGTATGCCTGCCCGTACTGCCGTAGATATGTCCACAAGATAAACGGGCGGCACATCTGCGCCCGCTGCGGCAAGCTCGTGGACTGCAACCGGCTGCATCCGTATACGGGCAGGATTGTCTATGATGGAGGCCGCAGCTGGCTGGATGTGAAACGTGATGAGGAGGAATATCTATGAGACTGGCAAGAGCGATGCGGCGGAAAGCCGAGAAGTCAGCAGCCGTCGGCGACCGGCGGGCGGTCAAGACGTATGCCAAGGCGAAGAAAGCCGTGCGCCATGCGACGACGCACGAGCTCGTCATGCAGGCGGCCGTGCGCCGCCAGGCTGTAGTGGAGATCATGGCCACGATTGTCGTTGCGATGCACCGCAGCTTCGGCTGGAGCACGGACCGGCTCCTGCGCCTGCGCAAAAAAATGCGGGTACAGATGGAGTGCCTGAAAGGGCGATACGTGAAGCTCGAAGAGATGGAAGCCATCGTCGAGAAGGAACTGAATTGGGGCTTCCGCATCGAGAGGGATGACACGTGGGAGATGCGCCGCAGGGTGGAATACCGGACTGTGCGCGTCATGTCGGCCGTATTCCTCATTGCCCTGCGCGACGAATTTGGCTTCGGGCAAAAACGGGCCATGCGTGCTTATAAAGAACTGGCCGACATCTGGACTGCTGTCCATGAAGGCAGCTTGACCATGGAGGCCGTGTGGAAGGAGCATGATGCGGTCGGCAAGAGCATCGGAGAAGCATTGGCTCTGTAACCTTATAGCAGAAAAAGGAGAATGACTATGTCTGACATCAAAAAATACAAAGCGGCCGTCGAGGCCATTGAGAATGAAGACCTGAAACCTGGTTCGCCGGAATACGCCATTGCCTGCATCGTCCGGGCCTGGTTGGACTATCGTCCGGAAGATGCGGCAGAGCGCGTACTGGCCGAGGGAAAGAGTGTCGCAGACTGCTATAAGTACACGCGCCAACACGCCAAAGCGATTCACGACACGCAGGGCGGCTCCTGCGTGGGCGTATCGGCTGACACGATGCTGGAGTGGATCCTCGAATATTACGGCTATACGAAGGACGAGGCCCAGACACTCATCGAGGGTGGCTTGATGATGGCGGTCTACCAGGCAATGGCCAGGAGCTGGACGCCGTATGGCATGGAGACGGAGAAAGCGCAGCCGGATGCGGGCGGCAAGCAGAAGACAAGGACAGCAACATTCGACGCCGACCTGGAGGATTTGCTATGAGCCGGGAACATGTGCCAAAGACGGTCGAAGAAGTCAACGTGCACTTCGCGACACTCGGGGAAGACATCATGGACCGGATGCGCGAGATCATGCCGCACCATCTCTGGGTGTGGGACATGGAAGAGCGCCATCGCGCATGGTGCGACCATTGCGGGACTTTCGTCACGATTGACAAGAGCAGGCACCGCGGGCGGTCGTTCTGTCCAACATGCCTGCACGAGGCAGAGGTCATCCATCTCTGGCGAGGCGTCAAGACGCTCCGGGACAGAGCGCTCGTCTACTTCTACGGGAACTCCATCATCAATCCGGAAATCCTGACAGCACAGGCTGTATATGTGGAGCTGGATTGGGGGCCTGAGTTCATGGAAGGGTGCATGCCGTGGCAGGTGGAGCCGGAAGTGTATGTAGACAGCCGCAGCGTATTCGTGTATGGCGAAGGAGCGGCATCGATACGGCCTGCAGGCGGCTGTCGCGTCTACAACGCAAGGACCGAGAATCGGTACGAGCTATGCAAGCCAGCAGGGCCGCGCTGGCATGCGTACATGAACATGGGCTATGCTGGCCTGCCATTTTACGTGGATACGGACAGCCTGGACGAGGCTGTCGCTGCTACGCAGTTCCGGTACATCTGGAGTGCCGTGTGCGACGACTTCCAGCGATGGGGGACGCGCGGTGTCTACCTGAGATTCTTCACACTGGCCGCCCGCTATCCATTCGCGACAGAGTGCCTGGCAAAGCTCGGACAGCTGACGCGCGAGTATCTCTTTGACTACAGCGAGCGGGGAATGCGGAGAGAAGGTTTCTCCGTCCAGTGGCGTGGGAAGACCGTGGCAAAAGTGTTGCGGGCTTCGCTCACGAAAGCAGAGAAGAAATGGCTGCACGCCACGACATACAGGAATGGGGCATTCTTGGGCGCCTGGCAGTATCTGCGGCGCAGTGGGTGCCAGAGCATCAGCATGATGGACATGGTGCGATACGGCATGGTATCCGTCAACTTGCTGGAAAAACTGTCTGCCGTGATAAGGTTGCCGCGCCTCCTGCGGTATCTCAAGAAACAGCAGGAACGCAATAGTGACAAGAAAATCACCGTGGATTTTTATCGGGATTACATATGGGACTGCCGACGGCTCGGCATCGACCTTTGTGAGAAATCAAATCTCATGCCACGCGACCTGGTCGGGATGCACCGCAACGTCAGTGAGCAAGTCGCGGAGATGCTCCGACTGGAAGAGGAACGCCACCGCATCGTGCAGGGAACCTTGAAGCTCAGGCGGGACAAGAGCAAGGAGCGGGCCTGGCAGAAACGGCGCAAGGCCATCGTCCGGAAGTACAACTTCGAGGCGGGCGGCATGACCATCTATGTGCCACAACACCTGAAAGAGCTGATTGCGGAAGGCGCTGCCATGCACAGCTGTGTGGGAGGCTACGTTGACCGCGTGGCATCAGGGAGCACAATCGTCGTGTTCATCCGCAAGGCCGATGACCTCAAGGAACGCATCGGCACGATAGAAATTGCGGCAGACGGGTCGCATATCGTGCAGGCCAGGGCGAAGTTCAACCGGGATTTGCCGCCTGAGGCAAGGGCGTTCGTCGAGGAGTTCAAAGCCGTCAAGATTGAGAACAGAAGAGAGAGGGAAAGCGCATGAGTGAGGAAATGCAGGAACAGGGCATGGCCGTGCCGATGGCGGGCGGCACCATGCCAAAGGAATCCGATGAGGAGCGTCTGACACGCCTGGCCGGAGAGATCAATGCCATTAAGGAGCAGACGCGGGCGACGGTCCGGAACGCGACGCTCGAAATCGGCCGCCGGCTCATCCAGGCCAAGGCAGCCGTGCCACATGGCAGCTGGGCCTACTGGCTCAAGACATCGGTCGATTACTCCGAGCGCACGGCGCAGATGCTTATGAGTACCTATGAGCGTTTCGGCAATACCCAGCAGAAGCTCTTCGGCACAAAGATGGACCAAGAAGTCATCAGCCAGCTGAACCGCTCGCAGATGTTTGCACTGCTGAGCATCAAGTCGGAGGATGAGTGCGCGGAATTCATGGAAGAGCATAGAGATGACCTCGCCGGGATGAGCAAGCGCGAGCTGGAGAAGGCCATCAAAGAGCGCGATGAGGCTCGGGCAAACCTCGAGACGTGGCGCAAGAGCAATGAGGAGCTCAGTGACACGGCACAGAGAGTCGTGGCAGAAAAAGAGAAGCTGAAAGAGAAGCTGCGGAAGATGACTGCTGAGACAAAAGAGACCAAGGGTGAGATGAAGCGCTTACAGGAAGAGATGAATGAGCGGGCGGCGCGCATCGCTGACCTCGAGAAGCACCTGCAGGAGGCACAGCGTGCTGATGTCGAAGCCAGCGCTGTGGTAGAGCGCATGCCAGAAGAGGCAGAGCGGGAAATCAAGAGCCTTCGCGCCAAGATTGCCGAGCTGGAGGAAAAGCAAGGCAGGGAATCTGTCAGTCTCGACTTCAAGCGCCACTTCGAGAACATGAAAGGCGAGTTCAATGCGATGAACGAAGCACTGACATCCATGGAGTCAGATCAGCGCGAGCGATACCGGGCGGCCATGAAGAAGATGATGGATATGATGCTGCAGATTGTAGATTGTGGGGCGATGGCATGAAGATATTCACGGAACAGGATCTGCCGATGCCGGTCCTGCACGATAAGCATCAGACGTACGATGTGAATACGCTCGTGCGTGTCTGGTTCCAGAAGCTCCAGGAAGAAGTCATGGAGGCACACGAGAAGGCTGTTTATCTGCAGTTGGCAGGTGATGACGACGAGGCACGGCGGGATGAGCTGGCGGAGGAGCTGACAGACGTCAAGACGGTCTGCGAGACATATCTGCATGCGCTGGGGTATGACGACCGCGAGCGGGCGGCCATCCAGCGGCGCGTGAACGAGAAGAACAAGCGGCGCGGCTACCTTGTGCCGATGGAGATGCAGGCGAAAGGTGGCGATGACCGATGAGCCAGGATACCAAGACAAGGAAGATTGCGGCCACTGTCTGTGAGATGATTGAACGGGACAGGAAGAATCGAGGCAAGCAGCCCATACTCCTGCCAGTCAAAAAGCGCAGCCGGTGGCAGAGTGGCATCTGCAAGATCTGTGGCGAGTACTTCGATTGCATCACGAACGAGCATGCCCATCGTCATGGTTTCAAGAATGCCGATGAGATGGCCAAGAGCGATGCAGTAGATTTTGGGAAGAGGGTAAGAAAATGAGATTGGATATCAGAGGCGTGTGGAAATATCAGGACCTGCTCAAGGAGTACAGCGAGCTGCAGGCTCGGGCATCGAAAGCGATGCTCAGAACTGGTTTGGAGCGGGACGCAGCCCATAAGGAGTGTCAGAGATTGGCAATGGAGGTAGACCGGCAGCGCACGGAGAAAAAGGCCGCTCGCGAGGAAATCAAGCGGCTGGAGAAGGAGATCGAGAGACTGAAACAGATTCGGTACCGGTGGGTGAATGGCACATGGTGGCCGGTAGAAGGCACGAATATCTATGACATGATAAAGAAAGTACCATGCGTGCCGTATGCCATGCGCGTGCTGGCCGAAGAAGATAAACAGGTACCGGAGATATGAGAAGAGAATCATGACTTGACTGTGGCAGAGAGGCGTGGCCTCTCTGCTTTTGCATGCTTGTGAGGTGACCAGATTGGCGGCTTGGGACGAAGAGTGGAGTTGGGTACAAGAGAAGATACAGGGTGAACGGAAGATGGCCGAGCACTACTTGCTGTGCTATAGGCAAGAGCTTGCACGGTATCAGCAAGAGCAAGAGCAAGAGACGAAGGATTGGCTCAAAGCTGTCGAGATGGTGACGGACAGGGCAGGAGATCAGAAGTCTACGTTCCTGCGCCTGCGAAGAGAAGCATGGCGGAAGCACTTCTACTACAGGGGCAAAGAGACATGGGTGCCGTACGTCCAGCAACGGTATGCAAGCTATCAAGCTGAGGCGGGCGGAGAGCGGGCGGCTTGGGTAGGCGCACGGACACTGCGGTCATGGTGGCACGACCTTGTTCGTGATGTGGCAGAGATTCATATTATAATAAATAACAAACAATAATAAACAATCTAGTGCGGCAGCCGTTTTGCTCGAGAATTTCGTGGTATAGTAACGCGTAAGCAAGAGCGAGGGCGTGCAAGCCAACCCTGCACGCTCATAGCGAGGCTTTCAAGATCCCCCTAGTCATGGCCCGCGAGCATTCATACAAGCGCGCGGGCATCTTTTAAGGAGTAGTGATTCATGCTGATGAGGATTTGCAGCGCATGCGGGCGGCAAGTGAGAGTTGGAGAGCCGTGCCCGTGCCTGAAAGAACGTCAGAAATCATATGACCGTGACAACCGGAACAAGAAGTCCGCCTCGCTGTACCACTCAAGGCCATGGCAGCTGCTGCAGCTCGCCGTGAAGTCACGCGCCCAGTATATCGACGAGTACGTCATGTACTATGAGAAGCGCATGACAGCAGGACGTATCGCACATCACATCATACCAGTAGACGAACGGCCTGACTTGGCGCTCAATCCACAGAATCTCATCTATGTGTCGGATAAGACACACAAGATGATTCACGATGCTTACAGGAAGGGCGGCAAGGAGAAAGCCGCCATGCAGGCAAAGCTCGCCAGGATCCGCATAAAGAAAGCAGATGAATAAATTTTCTTTATGCAGAGGGGGCGGTCGAAAAAGTTTTTACTATCGCACATCATACCACAGCCCCCGCTCTGTCGCGAAAAAATGCCAAAAACCATGAAAGGGGATGAGATTATGGGACGCCCAAGGAAAGTCGTGTCGATGTCGACCGGGAAAATCAGCAAGGCGGCGAGAGCTGCCAGGAGCGAAGCGGAAAAGCAGATGCATGTCAAGGCGGACGCCCTTTCCCCTCCTGACTGGTTGTCGGATCGGGCGGCACTGGAGTTTGAGCGAGTTGTGAGAGAGTCGGCAGAGCTCGGCATGCTCGACAACCTCGACCTCGCGGTCTTGGCCGTCTATGCGGACAACTACAGCCGCTACGCGGATGCTGCGACGCACATCAACATCCACGGAGCTACAGTCACAACCAAGAACGGATATGAGACGCCGTCGCCATGGGTGGCGGTATCTGACCGAGCGGCGAAGAACATCTTCGCGTGCTCGGCCAAGCTCGGCATGAGCGTGACAGACCGCCTCAAGCTGATTGTGCCGACAAAAGAGGAGAAGTCGGTCAATAAATACATCAAGTTCTTTGGAAGTGATAAGGGATGAGAGACCGCACGACGGAATACGCCAAGCTCGTCTTGAGCGGGCAGCGCATCTGCGGGCGGAGTGAAGTGCTGGCCGCTCAGCGTCATATCAACGATATGAAAGATAAAGGTACGGAGTGGATTTTTGATGTCAAAGAAGCTGAACGTCACATCGACATCGCGAACACGCTGACAATCGGCGAAGGAGAGGCGCATGCACTCCATACGCGAGGCTTCCAGAACTTCATCATCGGTAGTCTCTTCGGTTGGCGCAAAAAGCGCAGCGACATCAGAAGATATCGCGAGGCATACGTCCAAGTAGGGCGGCAGAATGGCAAGTCATTCCTGGCCGGTACGCTCGCGAACGACTTTGCGACCTTCGGCGGCTATCAGTATGGCAGAATCTTTTGTACGGCAACGAAACAGGACCAGGCAAATATCGTCTGGGATGAGGTGGCCAAATTCATCCAGTCGGACAAGGATTTGGCCGAGCTGTACAAGATCAAGACGTACGACCGCACAATCACAAGCAAGGTCACAGGGACGACCATCAAGGCCATCGGCAGGGATACGAAATCCGCAGACGGTTTCCGAACCATCCTCGCCATCGTGGATGAGTATCACGCTCATCCGACGAACCAGATGTACAAGCTCATGATGGACGGTCAGGATATGGTCAAGAATGCACTGACCATCGCCATCACGACCGCCGGCTTCAACCTCAAGAGCCCGTGCTACGAGCAGTATCTATTCTGCAAGAAAGTGCTGGAAGGCGTCGTGCAGAAAGACAACCTCTTCGTCTACATCGCCGAGCTCGACGACGACGATGACATCTGGAAGAAAGAAAACTGGGCGAAAGCAAACCCGCTCAAGCTCTTCTTACCGGATGAGGTCACGCTCGACGAGGAGAAGCTGGCAGTCGTGGCCAACAAGGCCATCGATGCCAGGGAGAAGCAGGGCGAGGAGCTTGTGAACTTCGAGACGAAGACGCTCGACCAGTGGGTGACGTATACTGGCGGTGCTCTGCTTGATATGGCTGCCTGGAGAGCGGGCGGCAAGCCGTGGACGCTGGCGGATATGAGGGGCCGGGAAGGATACCTCGGCATCGACTTGTCGAGCGGCGGTGACTTGACGTCCATCAGTATCGTTTTCCCGCTCCAGGACGACAATGTCTACATCTGGAGCCATAGCTACATGCCGGAGCTGCGCCTGGCAGAGCATATCAAGAGCGATGATGCGCCGTACGGTGTCTGGAAGAATCAGGGGCTCATCACACTGACAAGTGGCATGTACGGTATCAAGACCGACTACAAGTACATCATTGCGGACCTCAAGCGCATGATTGACGAGTACGACATCGATATCATCGGCTGTGGCTACGATGCCCACAATGCGGCGGCGTTCCTGGCCGACCTCGAGGATGTACTGCCGTGCGATCTGACTGAGGTCAAGCAGTCGGCGCGCAGCCTCAATGATACGACGAAGGACTTCCAGCTCAGCGTCAAGGCTGGCCAGGTATCTTACGACCAGAGAAATGCACTGCTGAGCTGGTCGGCCACCAATGCAATCATCTCGGAGCCGAACTCTTTTGGCGAGATCAAAGTGGACAAGATGACACAGACCGACCGCATCGACCCAATCGACGCTATTATCGACGCGTGGAAGATGTGGTTTCTCTCGAAAGAGGATAACGTGCCGGATGGCGAAGAGGCCCTGCAGATGTGGCTGGACTCGATGGGAGATGAAGATGGGAAATAAGAGGGGAGGTGAATCGAATGAATCTAGTGAGAAAGGTCAAGCACTGGATCCGCAATGATACTGGCGAGAGCACCAGCATCAGCCTGAACACCATCAATGAGCTGTTCTTCGGCGCGGGAAATGCAGAGCTTGGCCCGGATATGTCTGAGATTACGTACTTCACCTGCCTGAAGACCCTGGCGGAAGCTCTTGGCAAGATGCCGCTCTATTTGATGGACGAGAAGAAGAACCGCGTCATGCGGCATGAGACGGTGCCGTTCATCAGTTTCGAGCCCAATCCGCTCGAGACGCCAATCCAGTTTTTCACCTATCTCGAGTACTGCAGGAATCACTATGGAAATGCGTACGTATTTGTGATGCGCCATCGAGGCACCCTGCAGGGGTTGTACCCGCTCGACCCGCGCATGGTCCAGATCTGGGTCAACAACACGGACGAATTTACGCAGAGGCGCTACTACTACTGCTATACGGACAGACGCAGCGGGAAGACGTACTGGATTGCCCCGGGAGACATGCTCCATGTCAAGTCATGGGTCACAGGTGATGGTGGATATGCAGGCAAGAGCGTGCGCGAGATACTTGCGACGAATATGGCGGGTGCAAAGGCCAGCCAAAAATTCCTGAACAATCTGTATCAGAAAGGCCTCACAGCCAATGCGGTCGTCAAGTATGTCGGTGACCTCAGCAAAGAGAAGCAGCGCGTCTTGCTCAAGAAGATTGACGAGCAGGCCCGCGATGACGGCAGGCGCATGATTACCCTGCCAATGGGCTACGATATCCAGACGCTCGACCTCAAGTTGACGGATAGCCAGTTCTACGAGCTTAAGAAGTACAACGCTCTGCAAGTAGCAGCGGCCTTCGGCATTCAGCCGAATCAGCTTAACGACTACAGCAAGTCGAGCTATGCGAACAGTGCGATGCAGTCGCTCTCGTTCTATGTGCAGACTTTGCTACACATCATCACGGTCTACGAGCAGGAATTTAACCGCAAACTGCTGACGCCGGCCGAGCAGTCGCGAGGCCTTGGCTTTAAGTTCAATTTCTGGATGATCCTGCGAGGCGACCCGACACAACAGGCGGATGTCCTGCAAAAGATGGTCCAGTCGGCCATCTACAGTCCGAATGAGGCGCGCGGTAAGGTGGATATGCCGCCGTGTGCGGGCGGCGATGTGCATATTGTCAATGGCTCGTACGTGAAGCTGCAGGATATCGGCCTGGCATATGGCGCGAAGTCCGGTGGAAAAAGTAATGAAAGCAATGAAGGAGGTGACAGGAATGATTCGAGTAAAAAATAGCGCAGAAGGTGCGGAAATCAGCATTTCCGGCAATATCGTCGATGACCAGGAAGGGAATAGCATGGAATGGTGGCGGGGCGAGGGCAACACGGGCGGCTACGAATGGCCGAGCAACATCAGGAAGCAGCTCGATGCTATCGATGACGAGCAGCCCCTTACCATCTACATCAATTCAGACGGTGGTTCGGTCGCGGCTGGCGTGGCCATTGCCAACATGGTCGCTCGCCACAAGGGGCCGACGACGGCTGTGGTCGATGGCTGGGCTTGCTCGGTTGCAACGCAGATTTTCTTCGCGGCCGACACGTGCTGCATCCCGTCAAATGCATACCTGATGATCCACAAGCCGTCCTGCGCATTGTACGGCGATGCGTCTGACTTGGCGAAAGCCATCGAGATGCTGGATACCATCCAGGATGGTCTGGAGTCCACCTACAATAAGGCAGCCAAGGATGGCGTGACGCCGGAGCAGGTGCACGATATGGTAGAGCAGGCAACGTGGCTGACGGGTGAGTCGGCGGCGCAGTACTTCAATGTGGAAGTCACGGAAGCGACGCAGACAGCGGCCAGCGTCAGCGATGCGTTCCGGGCGGCTGCTGGTAGGTGTAAGGACATCCCGCAGAAAATCAGAGCCCTTCTGGAGCGGAAGGAAGATTGCAAGCCAGTCCCAGATGATACGGAAGCTGCTGAAGAGGAAAGAAAGACCATGAATATGCAAGTGGCCATCGCCCTTGCGTTGGCGGAAGGAGAATGACATGAAGAAATCTGACCAGCTTAAAAAGACCTATGATGAAATCAAGGCAAAGATCAATGACCTGCAGGAAGCAGGCGAAACGAAAAAAGCGTATGATCTGCTGCCGGACCTGAAAAATGCAGAGCAAGCCTACAAAGTACAGCTTGAGATGGAGAAACAGGAATTGGCCAACTTCCTGCCGGCCGCAGCACCGGTGCTGAAGAATGCCGTTGAAGACAAGGTTATGCGCAATCGCATTTTCAACAAGCTCGTCCTCGGTATCCCGCTCAACGAGCAGGAGCGCGACTTCTACGTGGCGGACAGCACGCCGGTCCAGCGCGTCGATGATGCTGCCGGTACTCCTGGCCAGGTCGGTGCAACGCCAGCCAAGGGCGGCTACCTCGTGCCAGAAGAGCAGATGGCAACGTTGCGTGAGTACCGCAAGGCCTACACCTCACTGAAGACTCTGGCGCATGTCCAGACGGCCAACAGCACATCCGGCTCGATGCCGACACTCGGAGACGAGAATGGTGTGCTGACGAACTTTGAAGAAATCACGAACATCAAGCAGTCCGACTTCGATTTCGGTCAGCTGAAGTATGAAATCAAGGACTACGGCGATATCATCCCTGTGTCGAACCAGCTCCTGCAGGATGCAGATGTCAGCATCCTCGACATCATCGGCCAGCGCTTTGCCAGAAAGTCCATCAACACAGAGAACCAGGAAATCCTCGGCCTGCTCGGCGGCCTGAGTTCGGCAGAACTGAAGGATTACAAGTCGCTCATGAAAGCACTGAACGTCGACCTCGATCCTGCATATTACGCAGGGGCACGCATCGTCACGAATCAGGATGGGTTCCAGTGGATGAGTGAGCTGGAAGACAACCAGAAGCGTCCGCTACTCGTGCCGGATGTGGCAGCACAGGACACGTACCGCTTCCGTGGCAAAGAAATCTTCGTGCTCTCGAACACGACGATGGCAACAAAGGAAAGCAAGATCCCATTCTACATCGGCTCCATCGGCGACTATGTGGCCTTCTTCCAGCGCCTTGGCGTCGAGATTGCCGTGTCTCAGGACTTCCTCTTTGACAAGTACGCGACGGCCCTGCGCTGCGTAGAGCGCTTTGGCGTCGTAGCAGACGACAAGGATGCCGTAAAAGCCTACAGCGTCACTGTTACAACGGCATAACTTGAATAAGGGGTGATAGTATGGCGCTCAGCGTAGCAGACATCAAGCTGTATCTCCGCATCGACAATGATGTGGAGGATGCCATGCTGCAACGACTGCTCGCACAGGCGGATGCGTACCTTGCCGGCGCGGTAGATGACTTTGCTCTGCACTGCAAGACAGAGTCATTTGATAAGGAGGCTGACATCGTGCGGGCGGCCATCGTGGCCGAGATGTACAACAATCGAGACTGTCAAGAGGAGAAACACCAGGCATTCCCGTACTTCATCCGTTCGGCCATCGCGCAGTTGCAGTACAGCGCGGACAGCGTGAGTACAGAAAGGGGTGGCGGGGCGTGATTATCACAAGCAGGATGCGCCATCGCATCAACCTGCGCAAGCCGGAAGACAAGATGGATGACATTCACGGGTATGAGACTTCGTACACGACCGTGCAGACTGTGTGGGCAGAGTTCCTGAAGCCAGGCTTCGTCAGCAAGACTATCCTTGGCGATGCGGCAGCTGTCGAAGTGACGCAGGGCATGCGCATCCGCGCGACGACGATTGGAAAGGGCTGGCGCGTGTCGGAAGGAGAGCATGAGTATGATGTGCTCCACGTCGACGATACGACGCCGGGAGAGATGATCTTGACGACGACCGAGGTGCATTCCTGATGAGCACGACATGGATCAATTCGAACCTGCCAGAGCAGGTGCAGAAGGCGGTGAGGGATGTTGATCGTTACGACGCGAAGACAAAGGAGATGCTGCAGGATGCCATTCGGAGCGGTACGGAAGATACCATGAGGTCAGCCATTCGCCATGTGCATACCAAGAGCGGCAATCTCGTCTCGAATATCTCGACGGACTACAACGAGTCCAGCAATACCGGCTACGTAAAATCGAAGGCACATCATTCATGGCTGGTTGAGCACGGTGCAGGCATGGCCTTTGTACTGCCGCGCAAGAAGAAGGCGCTGAAATACGGAGATCACTTCTTCAAGTTGGCCCAAATACCGCCGCGCAAGCCGCATCCATTCATGCAGGCGGCGATTGACGAGACGGCCCCGAAGATTACGGCGGCCGTAGAGGAGGCGGTCGACCATGATTAAGCGCAGGATGCCGTTTCAGGCGCTCCAAAAAGCTGTATGCGAGCTCCTGAAAGCCTATCAGAGCGCGCCAGTCTATGAGTACGTTACGCTGAACACGAAGCCACCGTACCTGACGTTCGGCGACATACACGTCGCAGATGCCGGAACGAAGGATGCGGCTGTCTACACGGTTGAGATGGAAATCTATGCCTACAGCCGGGCTCATACGCGTCGGGAAATCAATGAGATGATTGACGATGCAGCGACTCTCTTGTCGTCAGTCGGTGCCAATCTCAATGCGGACGGGTACAGCGTCGTGGCTCAAGATGTTGTAGATGCTACGACGTCGCCGAGCGAGGTGGAAGGCTACACGGGCAGATTGCTCGCCGTTTTTCAGATTCAAGACGATAAATGATGAATGATATGAGGAGGAATAATTATGGCAATCACAGCAGACAGCCTGCCGGAAAACCCGAATAAGACGCAGGCGACCGTGGGTAAAGACTACTTTCTGAAGGTCAATACGGGGACGTACGAATCGCCGACGTGGACACTTGTAGGCGGCCAGCGCAATTCGAAGCTGGGCAAGAAGGCCGACTCGATTGACGTGTCGGACAAGACGACTGGCGGTTGGAGTTCTAAAATGCCAGGCCTGAAGTCCTGGACGATTGACCTTTCGGGCCTGGTCATGCTGAATGACGATGGTGTGGACGCACTCAATGCTGCTTTTGATGCAAGCAAGATGGTAGATGTGCGCATCGAGTATCCGGACAAGACGTTCCAGCGCGGCTGGGCGGCCATTACGGAGTTTGACTTGGATAACCCGCACAATGGCGCAGCGACTCTCACGGGCAAATTGGAGGGCAATGGCCCTCTGAGTGCTCGCGCGAAGGATACCACGAGTCCGTCGCACTGATAGCAGGTTGAAGAAGAAGGACAGGCGGGCGCGTCCAGGCGGCTGCGCCCATATGCCTGTATGAATGTGAGTAAGGAGAATCGAGAATTGAAAAAAGAAACGGTATTTGAGACAGCAGATGGGAAGAAGCTGCGCTTGTCGCTGAATATCCGCGACATGATGGAGATTGAGAGAGATATTGACTGCTCTCTCTTTGCACTGATGACGGAGGTGGGTATGGGATCCACGCGCAACATGACCGTGCAATTCACGGCGTCTGTCCTGCGCCATGCCATGCCGAAGGGGACTACAGAAGAAGAGGTCGAGAAGCTCATTGAGGAGCACTGCTATGCCGGCGGCACGCTGGACGGTCTGAATGCGGTTGCGCTCAACACGATCTTTGCGACGGGGATGTTCACGCCGGGAAAAGTCGAAGAGGCGGCGGAGGAGAAGTAGCCGTTGCCTCGTTCCGAGAATGGGTGGAAGAGAGTGAGACGGTTGCATACGGCTATCTCGGTCTGACACCGATGGAGTTCTCGAATCTGCAGGTTGGAGAATTCTACAAGATCCTTGAAGGGCGGCGATCGGCAGAGAAGCGTCTCGACGAGAAACGGGCCTACTTCCTCTCGTGGCTCGTCAATATGCAACTCGAGCACCCTGTCGCGACGGAGGAAATCCTCATACCGCTCTATCCAGAAGTAAAGGCAAAGATGGAAGAGCGCAAGAGGAAACGGCGTGAAGAGGATGAGGCTGCTTTGCGTAAGGAATTTGGCTTGGATGAAGAATAAACCAGGAGGCATAGAATTTGAATAAAATCAGCGATTTGCAGATCCGGATCGGTGCAGATGCCTCCGGGCTTAAGCGAGAACTGAATGAGACACAGGTAGCACTGAAAACAGCGCTGAACACGAAGCCGATTGACGATGCCAGCAACAAGATTGGCGAGATCAGCAAGCAGACTGGCAGCCTAATCGGTAACTTTCAAAAGCTGGCAATCGCAGCCGGTGGCGCTTTTGGCCTTGGTGACTTGATTTCAAGCGCCGTGCAAGCCGGCGATGCGGTCTACACGCTGTCGAGCCGCCTGGGCATCAGCGCGGGCGAAGCGGGACAGTTGTCGCGCATCCTGAAGCTCACAGGAGGCGATGTCAACTCGACGGCGACAGCTATCATGCGCCTCGACAAGTCGTTCACGTCGGCCGGCACAGCTGGAGACAAGGCCAAAACGACATTGGCAAATTACGGCGTCAGCTTGACGGATGCGAGCGGGAAGCTCCTGCCGCTCAACCAGCAACTAGAAAATCTCGCGACGGGATATAAAGAGGCGAAGCAGAACGGCCAGGAACAGGTTTTCCTGATGGATACACTTGGCGTCAAGGGAATGGCGCTTGCCCAGACACTCGACCAGTACACCGAGGCGGCCAAGACGGCCTCGAAGGTGCAGGGCATTGGGCTCGACCCCAAAGAGATGCATGAACTCAATCAGCAGATGAAGGTCATGCAGATGGAGTCCTCTCAGGTGAAGCTGGCCTTCGTCGCGGCTCTGGCTCCTGTGGCACAGAGTGTATTTCCAGAAATCATCAGTGGCCTGACCAGCACGGCGAAATTCCTTGCACAGAATAAGCAGGAAGTCCGTGACATCACCAAAGATGTTGTGACATTCCTGGCCATCTACAAGAGCATCCAGCTGGCGCAGTCGGCCATGAATGGCGGCAAGAGCATTTTCAAAACGATTTCCAATGCCATGAACGCCGAGAAGATTGCGCAGGAAAAGGCACAGGCTGAGATCGCAGCCAAGCAGGAAGCGATGATTGCCAAGCAGGTCGCAACAGTAGAACGCTCTTACGATGCACAGCGCAAGGCAGCTATCCGGGCGGCCACGCGCATGAATCTGTCTGCAGAGGAGACGGCCAATCTTATTGCGGAGAAGCTGACAGCCATTGAAATCAAGAGTACAGAGACAGCGGAACGCGTTGCAACGAGAATGCGGGAAGGCTTTGCTGCGGCAGCTCAGGCAGCAGCGGCGTCAGCTGGTGAGATGGGCGCTGCATTGGCCGGAACTGGAACGGCGGCCGAGGCAGCTGCTGCGCGCGTGGCTGGAGCACATGCGACAGAAGCCGAATCGGCAAAAGTGGCTATCACAGCAGAAAAAGAGCTGGCCATTGCATCAGCTGAGTCCGGAAATGTTGCGGTAGTAGCAGGCGAAAAGTCGGTTGCGGCAAAAACGGAAGTAGCTGGAGCGACTGCTAGAGAAACCGTGGCAGAAGAGGCATTGACAACAGCCGAAGCGACATCGGGAACAACAGCATCTGTAGCTGGTGGCAAAGCTGTCACAGCAGCTAATGCGGCAACGGCGGCTACAGAGAGAACAACCATTGCGACAAAGAGTTTGACGACTGCTACCGTGGCACAGACAGGCGCTGCATCTAGGAGTGCAGCCACAATGGCCGCTGGCGCGGTCACTGCAACGAGCAAGGTGCGCACGTTGGCAGGAGCCGTTCTGTCTCTGGCAAGCAGCTGGTGGGTGGCTGCAGCTGCTTTTGCCGCCTATCAGGGTGCCAAAGCAGCGGAAGCATATGCGGAGAAAAAAGGTCAAGAGACATATGAGCTGAACGGCGTAACCTACTACCATAATTCGGACGATGGACGATGGTATACGCGCGAAACGAATCCAGACAATATGACCATCGAACCGACAATGGCGGGCGGCACAGAGAACTATGCAGGTTCTTTTTTGAACACTTTCCTGATGGGAACACATGGCGACGGGCAGAATATGAAGTCGGTCGGAGATGTAGACATAATCAAGCAGCTTAATGGTATGCAAGCAGATAGGTGGCACAACTCTCCTGCCGGAAAAGCAAGCGATGCGGCGAAAGCAGCCGCCGATGAAGCGGTGCGTCTACAGTCAGGAATAGGCACAATTGATCTGTCTGATCCGGGCATGGGCATTGCGCCTGGCGGAGGCGGAGGCGAATCCGCAGCCGGTGGCGGCTCTACTGCAGAAGAAAAGCCAGCTACACCGATGCGCACAAAATATTCTTTCGAAGACGACCCAGAACTCGCACCGTGGGCAAATGAGATTGAATATGCAAGTGCATACAGAGGTTTGGACGCCGCATTGCTGGCCGCTATCATCAAAACAGAATCGCACGGACAGTCGGACGTCTGGTCTACTGATCATGCCCACTGGGGCCTCGGCCAGATATCACAAGATATAGCGAATGCATATGGAGGTGGCAGAGGATACGGCGAGGGAAGCGACCCGAACGATAATATTATGGCCGCTGCAGGATATCTGCGAGCCTTATTGGATCAGTATGACAACAACGTAGAGAGGGCAATCTCAGCGTATAACCTAGGACATGCTGATCCGAGCGCGAACCCGGATTATGTATCGAAGGTTGAAGGATACTACAATGCCATCACTACATCTCAAGTACCGCTGGAGGGAGGCAGTGCATCGCAACCGCAGATGACGACGGTCGATGTGCCGATTGGCGTATCGATGTACGATGAGGCATCCAAGAATATTGGAGAAAGACTCGGTGAAAACACTTGTGCCCACTTTGTTTCGTATCTTGCTCAAGGTATTGGCGCTAATACCGGAGTCATCAGCGATTTAGTCAAGGATTGGGTCGATACGGCACAGGCGAATGGTGCGTGGGTGGATGCGTCAAGTGGCCAGACAGCGCCAAAAGGCTCGCTTGTGGTCTGGAGCGATGGTGCGGCTGATAATCCTTGGAAACATATCGGCATCTCAGATGGTGCTGGCGGTTGGATATCGAGCGACACACATGGCGTAAAGCACTCAACAGGGCTTGATTCGTACTATAGCGGCTACAGATATGCAGGCTATATCGATATGGACAAGCTCACGGGCGGCCAGTCAACCAAGATGACGGTAGATGCTTCGCAGAAAGCAGCCGAAGAAGCGGCTAAGCGCGTCAAGCAGGCAACGGACGAAGCCAACAAGATGCTGCTTGAACTGCGTACGGAAAACGCAAAAGAAAGCGGCTACGCTTATCAGCAGGAATCTATGAAATTGATAAGTGACGTTGCAGAAAAAGCCGCAAAAATCCGCAAGCTGCAGTCGGAGGGGGCACCGACGGCAAGCATCCAGGCACTCAAGAAAGAGCTCAATGCCTACACTGCCGCGACGACCGAGAAATTCCGCCAGAAGTGGGCAGACGCCTACGCGGATCTCTACGATGCGTCACAGACGGCCCTTGCGAAAGTACGCCATGACTATGACAAAGAAGCAGATCTCGAGTACCTGACCACCGTGCGAAAGCTCAACAAAGAGCTTGAGGAGAAGAAGAAAGCTCTGATGCACGACGAGAATGATGTCGAGACGCGCAAGCTGCTGGAAGATCAGTATTATGCACAGCTGGAAGAGGCCGAAGACAAGCGTCGGAAAGCTCGCCAGGAAGCCCATGACCAGTACGTGAACTATCTGGTAGAGGAAGGGAACCTTGCCATGCTCGTGCAGTACATGGGTACGTCGCAGCGCAACGCCAACGGAACCTTATCAAAGTCGGAAGGCGAGAAGCGCGGCGAAGCCTCTCTGAACTTGCAGGGAGAAAAAGCCCTGGCGAAGGAGTACGTGAAACTATGGCAGACGGCCCATGGAAGCATGATGGAGTATATCGCAGATGTATCTGATACTTTGTACAGTACGATGACTGAGTCCATGACGGAATTTGTCAAAGGCACCAAGAGCGCGAAGGCCGTTCTGCAAGATTTTGGGAACTCAGTCTTGAACATGATGGCCAAGATTGCCGCACAAAGATTGGCTGCAACATGGATGAGCGGCATCCTCGGCGCATTTGGCGGGGCCCGAGGCGGCGCATCGGCATGGACATGGGGCGGAGCGACACATGACAGCAGTTTCGGCGTAAAATCGGCAGCAGACCAGTTCATCAGTACCGCACCGACTGCGCCAAGCCTTTTCAACGTGCCGAAGTTCGCGGCGGGCGGCATCGTCACGGCACCAACCCTTGCCATGATCGGCGAGGGTGGTGACAATGAAGCTGTCATCCCGCTTAACGACCACAATCTGGCGGCGATGAGCGGCTCAGGCAAAGGCGGAGGCGTCACTGTGAACATCACCAATAAATCCAACGCGGACGTCAAGGTCACGAGCAGTAGCTACAACGAAGACATGGGGCGGTATATACTCGAAGTCGTGGTTGACGGGGCTGTGCGTGACCGTGGCGGCTTCGGACGCAATCTCAAAGCAGCATTGGGGGCGAAGTAGAAGTAATGGCAGAAAAGTACGTATTTCCGACAATCCAGAAGCCCAAGATTCCGTATGCAAGTAATGCAGGTGATTCTTATAAGGAGGTTATCCAGGATAGTGCCATCACGACCACGTCAGATGCGAACTACAAGCACACGCGGCCGCGCACAACGCGTATGATTCACAGTTGGATCTACGTGTGGACTGCTCTGAGCAAGGACGATTACACAAAACTCAAGGCATTCTGGGAGCAGGTGGGCACATTTCAGAGCTTCGAATGGGCGGAGCCGGATACAGGAGAAAAACACATTGTGCGGTTCTCTGGGACCTTTGAATGGCAGGAGAACTATCCGATTGGCTACCAGGGCAAGCTGACGTTTGAGGAGGTGTGACCGTGTTCAAATTCTCGCAGATCGCGACGATGGAAAAGAATAAGCTGAGTACAGACGCGCCCTTTCTCATGCTCTTCGAGATAAAATCAGATGCGTTGGGCGACGCCATTCGCTTGGTGCGCAATACGGAAGACATCCAATGGAAAGGAAAGGTGTGGACGGCGTTTCCTGTAGACGTAGAGCCATACGACGAGGACGGAAAGACTTTACCAGCCTTGAACCTGAAAATATCATCGGGCGGTGGCATCATCACGACATATCTACAGCAGTACAACGGACTCGTCGATGCAAAAGCCAATGTCTACATCGTTCATGCAAAAAACCTAGCAAGCAGCACACCGGAGATGGAATTAGATTTTGTCATCAATGAGACATCGTATGATGAGCAGTGGATTACGTTCACGCTGGGGCCGACATCGGAGATGTCGACGCGCTTCCCACAGTGGCGCTACTTAACTGATTTCTGTCCGTTTGTTTGCGGAGATTTGAGATGCGGGTACAAAGGCGATGAGACTTGCCGAAATACCTTGCAGACCTGTCTCATCAAAGCGCGTTTTGGCGGGGAACCTGGTATCCAGACTGGGAGATGAGCATGGTGGAAATGATGAGATACGATGATTTGGTTGGCGTGCCGTTCGTAGACGGCGGGCGGACAGGAGACGGATTGGACTGCTGGGGCCTGGCCATGATCTTGTTGAAGCGGCAGGGGTACAGCGTGCCAGATTATCCGATACGCGCGACTGCTGTGCAGGAGATTGCTAAGGCATTGAAAGATGGAAGCGAGTGTGGCAGCTACGAGCACCTTGATTCGCCGGAGTATGGCTGTATCGTGCTGTTGCACTTGAGCATGGATGTATGGGCGAACCATGTGGGCATCTGTATCGGGCACGGAAGGTTCATTCATGCGTATAGCAAGACTGGCGTGTGCATTGACAGGCTCAGCAGATGGAAATCTAGGATTGTTGGCTACTATCGGCCCGGGAGATTGGAATCATGATACAGGTTATTACGATCAAAAATCCTTTTGAGAACCGAAAAGAGATCCGGGAACTGTACTGGACAGGGAAAGAGCTTACAGCGTACGTAGATACGGACGGCATGGACATCTTCGTAGACGGCCATCTCGTTGAGCAGCCGGATGCAACCATCCCGCCGGATGGCAGTCAGATTATCTGTACACCACACATCGCAGGCAAGGGGCTGAAACGCATTCTGGGTTTTGCAGCAATGATTGCCCTGACTGTATATGCTGGCAATGTTGGCGGTGGCCTTTGGGCGAAGGCAGGGTCGTTCTTCGCAAAGGGAGCAATCGGCGCGACGCTGGCATCTGGCGCTGTCATGCTTTTGGGCGGCAAGCTCATCAATGCCATTTTTCCCCAGGACATCAGCACACCGAAGTGGAATGACCAGGAAAGCAGCCGCTCGTATGGATGGGATCTACCGACGCCGTCCACGTTGGCCGGGAATTGCGTCGGCGAGACGTATGGTGAGTGCATCCCGGCTGCACAGCTCCTGGAACAACATGTGGAGACGATAAATAACAAGCAGTACTTGAATTTATTGTACTGCGGTGGTTACGGTCCAGTAGATTCCATCGATAAAATCCGCATCGATTATACTGATATCGGGAATTTCACCGGTGTGCAGCTGGAAACGAGATTGGGGACAAACGACCAGCAACCTATTTCTTTCTTCCACACGACGCCACTTGATCAATCGGTCGGATTGGAGCTTGATGTCGGCGCGCCGCTCGTACGAACGAGTGACAGCGCCTTGGCAAGCTCCCTTGAGGTCACGCTGGAGTGGCCGGCTGGTCTCTACCACATCAACGACGACTCGAATTTCGGCAACGCCACGACAAAGTTCCGTATCGAGTACCGGAAAAGTGGTGCAGATACCTGGACGCTGGATAAGGAGTACACAGAGACGGCAGCGACGAATGAGGCACTCCGCAAATCGTATCAGATAAACGGGCTGGAAGAGGGGCGGTATGATGTGCGTGTCACGCTGCTGAGCAAGCCATCGTCCAGCCGTGACCAGGCAATGGTACAGTGGACTCTCCTGACGAGCTACAACAACGGTGTTTATACAAGGCCGGGAAAAGTGCTGGTGGCCATGCGCATCCTTGCGACAAACCAGCTGTCGGGCGGCGTACCGTCCGTATCGTGGCGGCAGAAAAGAAGCACAGTCTGGGTGTACAATCCGAATGAGTCGGCCTATGAGCAGCAGCCGGCCAACAATCCCATCTGGGCAGCATACGACATCATGCACCAATGCCGACGTCTCAAGAATATCAATACGGGCGAGGCGGAATTCGTGCATTATGGATGCAGCCACGAGAATCTTGATGCATATTATGACCAGTGGAAAGAGGCGGCGGACTACGCATTCGAGATGATTGTCAATGAGGACGGTGAAAAGGAGCATCGCTATGAATTCGATGCCTTCTTCGATACCGCCCAAAAGCGCATCACGGCGGCTCAGAAAGCGGCCGCTGTCGGACATGCGGTCATCATTGCACATGGGAGGAACTACGGTATCGTCGTGGACAGGCCTGGCCATATCTCGCAGATCTTTGGTGAGGGACGGACAACAGTGTCAAGCGTGAAAGGGTCCTTCACATCAAAAGAAGACCGAGCGCGAGCTGTAGATGTGACGTACAACGACGAGCACAACGATTTCAAGAACACGATGATGACCGTGAGGAGCCCTCTGTATAACAAAGATACTGGCGTCGACAATACGACACAGCTGACTTTGTTTGGAGTCAAAAGGAGATCGCAGGCATATAGAGAAGCTGCGACCGCGCTGGCGACCAGCGAGAGGCAGTTGCAATTTGTCGAATTGCAGACGGATATCGATGGCATTGTGGCAGAATATGGCGATATCGTCGGCTACAACCACGCAGTGAGCAGGATTGGCATTGCGTCGGGAAGGCTAGCATCGGCAACAGCATCGAAAGTAGAGCTGGACAAGTCAGTAGATTTGGATCCGGCAAAGACATATGAGATTTACGTTACCTTGTCGGATGATACGATTGTCAAGCGCAATGTCGCCAGCGTCACGACAGCTGCAAAAACGGCCGAGTTGACCGTAACGGTGCCTTTTGATGATGCCAAGATGCCGGCGAGATTTGACAACTACGCATTCGGAGAATGTGATAAGTCAATCAAGCCATTCCGCATCGTCAGCGCATCTCGTGATGGGGATATGCTTGTCAGCTTAAAGCTGGCAGAATACGATGAAGCGATGTATGCGACAGAGCTTGATTATAGTAAATACCCAGTCGTCGACTACAGCAGCTCGCCGTCTGTAGCGAAAATTACGTCGCTGACGGCAAGAGAGCAGTCGCGGACGATTGATAGGACGGCTGTGCCAGATGTAGCGGTTACTTGGGAGCTGTCACGCGCTGGCGTTGCGCCAAGTAGCTACATCGTGCAGATTGAGAGCAGGAACAGTTCGTACAAAGAGCAGGCCGGCACCAAGATGACGGCGTATACATTCCGTAGCGTACGGGCTGGCGATGATTACGACATCACCGTCTACTGCATCTACGATGCAGTGACGACAAGTTACGAGACGACGAGCTTGCATGTCGCGGGCGGCGCTTATTCAGAGAACAATGCGACAAACCTTATTGTCATGCTTGCCGGTAAGGGGTTCAATTTATCGTGGCAGGCAGCTACAGGCTCAGCCATTGCCGCATACAATGTCTATCAAGGGGCATATGGCGACAAACTGGAAGCATGCAAGCGGATTAGCGAGAAGCAGAAAGGCGTGTCGTGCTATGCGCCCGTAAAAGATGCAGGCCAATATCAGTTTTACGTCGAAAGCATAGATAAGGATGGTAAGAGATACGGGCAAGTACTGTCAGGTATCGGCAGTATCGCCATGCCTGAGCGCGTGACAGATGCAGAGGCATATACGATATACCGCAGATACCAGGATGGCTCGACCGGGTATGATATTGTCGTGACCTTCACACTGCCATCCACACCGAGTGCAAAAGATGTCGAAGTATACTACAAGACGAATCACATCGACATGACAAAAATCAGCGGCCCACTGCCGGAAGGAGTACCTGCAGACGAGCTTGGGTTTTACGCAGACTGGCGGTATGCAGGAAAAGGCTCTAGCCGTGTCGTCATTCCGGCCGCCCAGCTCGGAGATGTCTATAAGCTCAAGCTGGTGGCAGAAGATGTAAACGGCTTCACGACACCGGACAGCGATGCGACGTACCTGACATTGAAAGTCGAGGAAAAGCAGACCGTGCCGAGTACGCCAGCGAGGTTCAAGAAAGATTTTTCCAAAGAAAACGGCTTCGTTTTCTCGTGGGATGATGTTACCGATTCAGATGTTGATTTTTATGAGTTACGGTACGACCAGAATCCTGGAGCTGAGTATAACTTGATAGGGCGTGTGCAGGGGACGAGGTTGACTACCGAACGACTGAAAGCGAGAAGCGCAACAATATACTTGTACGCGCATAATGCTACCAAGAAATATAGTTATCCTGCCAAGCTGAGCTATGATTACCCGAAACTCAGCGCGCCATCAGGGGTAACCATCGACAAAGCAATCTTGTCCGTAAACCTGTCTATTCCAGATTTAGCTGCGGGAGCCGATGGTGTGATTTTTTGCATCGAAGGCAGAAAAATCGATATCGGGAAGAATACGCATTATGCATATGCGAATGCGCCAGGGATCTATACCGTGTCGGCATGCTACTATGATGTCTTCGGTGAGGGATACTTGACAGCCGAGTATCAAGCCGTCATCGACCCATACATAAACCCGAAGTACATCGAAGATGAGAGCATCTCGCTCAAAAAAGTCGACGGCACGATCAAGACAGCTGTATCCGATGCACAGCAAGCAATTCCAAGAATCGATGCTATTGACGGGAACATTGAGACCATTAATGGGAATATCACCGAGCTGAAAAAAGCAGATGGAGAAATCCTATCGACCGTAGCAGAAAATAAAAAAGCATCTGATGACGCCGACGCTTCGCTCGCATCTCAGCTCAAGCAAA
>OIWV01000196.1_pt1 | contig 56809 bp, 40 predicted proteins | sample 1587751 | NCBI WGS metagenome assembly OIWV01 (sample SAMEA3888913, study PRJEB22519) | human gut metagenome | biome: human gut; feature: human-associated habitat; material: faeces | place: Denmark | collected 2010
GCTGCACGAGTGTTCAACGAGTTCAAGACAACTGTGTCTGGCTACAAGCAACTGGTCAAGTGGGTGGAGCAGAACTCATACGGCATCGACTCTTCCCAGTGGCTCTTCTGTGGCGAGAATACGGGCGACTACAGCAAAGGACTATGCAACTTCCTCTACGGCAAAGGCTACGACATGTGGCTTGAGAACGCCAAGAGCATCAAGGACGCATCAGGTCTGAGACGCTTGAAATCGGACCGTGCCGACGCCTCGATGATTGCCGAATACGCAATGAGAAACTACGATAAAGCCATTATGTACGAGCCACTTAGCGAGTCACTTGCACAACTACGCGAGTTGTTTCTGTATCGTCAAATGGTAGTACGCCACAGATGCAGTTTTCAGGTGCGTAGAGGCGAGAAGAGACTCACCATGGAGAAATCGCCTATCAAGACGATGATCTCGCAGAGCGGAAGGCATATCGTGTCAGAACTCAACAAGGAAGTTGAGAAGATAGACAAGCGAATCGCCGAGCTCATCAAGTCGGACGAGGAACTCACCGAGGTGTTCACCATCGTGACTTCGGTGCCTGGTATAGGAACGCAGAACGCTGTCAGCCTGATGGTATACACCGACAACTTCCGTCGTTTCAACTACGACTCACGCAAGATTGCCTGCTACTACGGCATTGCCCCGTTCGGCAAGGATTCGGGCACCAGTGTGCATTCAGATCCTCGTGTGCACTATATGGCAAACCGCCAGATTAAGGCAATGCTGACGCAGGCAGCACTGGCTGCCGTGAACTTCAATCCCATTATGGCGAGGTACTACATGCGTCTCGTGGAACGCGGAAAGAAGAAGCAGGTTGCACTGAACAATGTCAAGAACAAACTTGTGCATTTGATCACTGCAATGGTTAGAAACCGCCAGCTTTTTACCACAGAATATAAAATCACAGCTTAAAATGAAAATAATGGTCAAAATATTTGGATATTAACATAGAAAGCAGAACCTCTTGCAGAGAAGAGCCTCCCACAGATGGCACAGATGAGCACAGATTAGGAAGGTATGGCATCCCTGCCATACCCACGCTGCCAAATTCTGTGTATTCTGTGAATTCTGTGGGAACAAAGCGCACCCTAAGCATCTGTGTAAATCTGTGAAATCCGTGGGAGAAAAGATTTTTCCACAGAACGCACGGAACTCACAGAAACTTCTGGCAGAGAAGAACCTCCCACAGATGAGCACGGAACTCACAGAACCTCTTGCAGAGAAGAACCTCCCACTGATGACACGGATGTTCACAGATGTAGGAGGGTATGGCATCCCTGCCATACCCACGCTGCCAAATTCTGTGAATTCTGTGAATTCCGTGGGAGAAAAGAGATTCCCACAGAACGCACGGAACGCACAGAAACTTCTGGCAGAGAAGAACCTCCCACAGATGACACGGATGCGCACAGATTAGGAGGGTATGGCATTCCTGCCATACCCACGCTACCAAATTCTGTGAATTCTGTGAATTCTGTGGGAACAAAGCGCACCCTAAGTATCTGTGTAAATCTGTGAAATCCGTGGGAGGACATCTCTGTAGGAGGTTCTGTGAATTCGGCGTATTCTGTGGGAGAATATCCCATAGCAGGCGGCGTGGGTATGGCAAGATGCCATACCCTCCTAAGGAGGGATCTGCGGGAGGACACCTAATAAAACTTTGAAGAGAATATGATAATATTAGTGATTTCTATAATTGTGCTCGGCATCATCGCCGCACTGATCGCCAAGCTGAGCAAGCACGACGGCGAGGAGAAGATAACCGTGGTGGAGACATGCGCCACATGCAACGGCACTAACGACAAGTGCGAGCAGGACTGCATGATGGAAGCCGCCACGAAGGACATCGTCTACTACGACGACGAGGAGCTCGACGCGTTCAGCGGACGCCCGTCAGACAGCTACACCGACGAGGAGGTGGAGCAGTTCAGCGAGGTGCTCTACACCATGCGCCAAGAGGAGATAGCCGACTGGTGCCGCAGTCTGACACTGCGCGGTATCAACCTGCCCGACCAGATAAAGGACGAAACATTCATGCTCAGGGAGGGTTAAGGCAATAAAACGCCACAAACAGAGTTATTTATACGTGAAACTATTTAAGACAAGACATATTGTACCCATCCTTCTCGCAGCTGTATTGGTGGTTGCGACAGGATGCTCTACGCAGAAAAACACCGCGCGCACACGCTGGTGGCACTCGTTCAAGGCGCGTTATAACACTTATTATAACGGCTCGTTGGCGTATATCGATGCCTCATTAGAGAAGGAGGAAGGCAACAAGGACAACTTCACCGAGCTTATTCCGCTCTACACCGTGAGCAACAAGAACAGCCGAGAGATAGGCAAGTCGAACTACGACCGCGCCATCGAGAAGTGTCAGAAGACCATCAAGCTGCACAGCATAAAACGCCGACCACAGTGGACAAAGCAGCGCAAGAAGACGGCGAAGGACTTGGAGTGGCTCTCGCGCCGCGAGTACAACCCGTTCCTTTGGAAGGCGTGGTTGCTCATGGGACGCTCGCAGTTCTACAAGGGAGCGTTCGACGAGGCAGCTGCCACGTTCAACTACATGAGCCGACTGTACAAGACGCAGCCAGCCATCTACGCCAAGTCGAGAGCGTGGCTCGCCAAGTGCTACATCGAGGAGGGTTGGCTCTACGATGCCGAGGACGTGATACGCAACATGCAGCGCGACTCCACCCACTGGTCGGCACGCAAGGAGTGGGACTACACCTACGCCGACTACTACATACACACGGGCGAATACGAGAAAGCTATACCCCACCTGCGCAACGTGATAAAGCACGAGATGCGACGCAAGCAGCGCGCACGCGAGTGGTTCCTCATGGGACAGATGCAGGCAGCGTTGGGCAACAACGTGGAGGCGATGAAGGCGTTCAAGCACGTGACGAAGCTCAACCCACCCTACGAGTTAGAGTTCAACGCACGCATCTGTATGACGGAGGTGATGTCCGTAGGACAGTCGAAGAAGATGATTGGCAGGCTGAAGCGCATGGCACGCTCGGACAAGAACAAGGAATACCTCGACCAGGTGTACTACGCCATCGGCAACATATACCTCGCACAGAGCGACACCGCACAAGCCATCAACGCCTACGAGCGCGGAGCGGCTAAAGCCACGCGCTCGGGCATAGAGAAGGGCGTGCTGCTGCTGAAGCTCGGCGACATCTACTGGGACAAGGAGCGCTACAACGACGCGCAACGCTGCTACGGTCAAGCCATCGGTATGCTCGACAAAGAGCGCAAAGACTACGAGGAGCTGTCGAACCGCTCGAAGATTCTGGACGACCTCGTGCCATACACCGACGCTATACACCTGCAAGACTCACTGCAGTCGCTCGCCAAGATGAGCGAGAGCGACCGCAACGCTGCCATCGACCGCACCATCGAAGCACTGAAGAAGAAGGAGAAGGAGGAACGCCGACTGCAGGCAGAGCAGGACGCGCAGAACCAGATGAACGGCGGCAACGACATGGCGCAGAACAACCAGTTCGGCAACAACACGACGATGCAGAACCAGCAGAACCTGCAGAACCAGCGCAACGCGCAGTGGTACTTCTACAACCAGATGGCGGTGAGCCAGGGTAAGGCGGCGTTCCAGAAGCAATGGGGCAAGCGCGAGAATGTGGACGACTGGCAGCGCGTGAACAAGACGGTGGTGGCGTTCCAGACCGACGAGCCGGAACTCACCGAGGAGCAGCAGGACTCCATAGCGCAGGCGGAAGCAATAGCCGACTCGCTCGCACTCATCGCTGACAGCGCACAGAACGACCCACACAAACGCGAGTACTACATGGCGCAGATACCGTTCACGGAGGAGCAGGTGGCTGCGAGCAACGGCATCATCGCCGAAGGACTGTACAACTCGGGTGTCATCTTCAAGGACAAGCTCGACAACCTACCGCGAAGCGAGAAGCAGTTCATGCGACTCATCGGCGGCGACTATCCCAACTTTGAGAAGAAGGCGGAGGCTTACTATCACCTCTACCTATTATATATGCGCAAGGGCGACCGACAGACCGCCGACTCGTACGTGGCACGACTCAAGCAGGAGTACCCCGAGAGCGAGTGGACAACACTACTCACCGACCCCAACTTTGTGGAGAACGCACGTCTCGGCGTGCACCTCGAAGACTCGCTGTACGCCGCTACATACGATGCGTTCAAGGCGGCGCGCTATAAGGAGGTGCGCGGCAATGTCGGCGTGTCTGAACAGCGGTTCCCGTTGGGTGCCAACCGCGACAAGTTCCTCTTCATCGGTGGTCTGGGCAAGCTGAACGACGGCGACTACGAGGGCTGCATCGACGACCTGAACACGGTGGTGAAGAAGTATCCGCAAAGCCCTATAGCCGTAATGGCAGGCATGATAGTGAAGGGCGTGAACGAGGGCCGACGGCTGCAAGGCGGCAAGTTCGACCTCGAGAACATCTGGGAGCGACGCTCGCAGGTGCTCAACGAAAGCGACTCGACGGCGGTGCGCGAGTTCTCTAACGACCGCAACGCTGCGTTCATATACATGATTGCGTACCAACCCGACTCGATAGATGCCAACCGTATGCTATTCGAGCTGGCTCGCTACAACTTCACATCGTTCATGGTGCGCAACTTCGACATAGAGGTGGAGCAGGTGGACGGACTGAACCGTATGCTCGTGAAGGGTTTCCGCAACTACGACGAGGCACTGCAGTATGCACGCCAGCTACAGAAGCAGAAGCAGCTGATGAAGCTCGTGGGCAAGAGTCGACAGATAGTAATCAGCGACGTGAACCTGCCGCTGCTCGGCAAGCAGTTCAGCTACGCCGACTACGCCGAGTTCTACGAGAAGAACTTCGCTCCGCTTAAGATAGCAACGGAGGATCTACTCGACATTCCGAAAGAACCAGTCGTTGAGCCAGACGAAAGCGAGACGAAGAAGCCGCAGGACGACTTCGACGAGGAGCAGGACAGCAACCAGAACTCTACGAACACATTCTTCGACGAAGAACCTCAACCTGCGGAAAAGCCGTCGACTGAGGGTGGCGTGGTGAACATCGAGGAGGAACAACCTCAGGAGTCTGCTACCGAAACTGTGGTTGAGGAGGAACCGAAGCCGGAGGTTAAGGAGGAGTCTGCAACGACTGTTGTAGAGGAACCGAAGCCGGAGGTCAAGGAAGAGTCTGCAACGACTGCTGTAGAAGAACCGAAGCCGGAGGTTAAGGAGGAGTCTGCAACGACTGTTGTAGAAGAACCGAAGCCGGAGGTTAAGAAAGAGCCCAAGCCGATAGTAAAGGAAGAACCCAAGCAGTTGGAGGACGACTTCTACTTCGGCGAAGACCCTCAGCCTCAGCAGAGCACATCGAAGAAGCAGGGCAGCAAGACCCAGAAAGACAACTTCGACGACGATGAGTATTACGACCTCGACGGTTTTTAACAAAAAAAGAAAGAGCATTATGAGCAACGGATATTTACTGTGGGTAGACGACGAGATTGAACTCTTGCGCGCCCACATCATCTTCCTTCAGAGCAAAGGATACGAGGTGGTGACCGTGAGCAACGGAACAGATGCCATCGAAGAGTGCAAGCAGCACAAGTTCGACCTGGTGCTGCTCGACGAGATGATGCCCGGCATCAGCGGACTCGAAACGCTGCAACAGATAAAGGAGCTGTCGCCTGCCACACCCGTAGTGATGGTGACGAAGAGCGAGGAGGAGAACATCATGGATCAGGCTATCGGCTCGAAGATAGCCGACTATCTGATAAAGCCTGTGAACCCCAACCAGATTCTGCTCACGCTGAAGAAGAACATTCACCGCAAGCAGATTGTGTCGGAGGTGACGCAGACGGGCTATCAGCAGAACTTCCAGGACATATCAATGCAGATAATGAACTGCAACACGATAGACGACTGGAAGGATGCGTACCGCCGACTGGTGCACTGGGAACTGGAGCTTAGCTCTACGGACAGCAACATGACCGAGATGCTGCAGATGCAGAAGGAGGAAGCAAACAACGGCTTCGCCAAGTTCATAAAGAAGCACTACTTGTCGTGGGTGGCACCGGGCGTAACCGAACGCCCGCTAATGAGCCCGGACATCTTCAAGCGCAAGGTGTTCCCTGCGATAAACGAGGGCGAGAAGGTGTTCCTCATCGTCATCGACAACTTCCGCTACGACCAGTGGCGCGTGCTGTCGAAGGAGATTGGAAACATGTTCGACATAGAGGAGGACATGTACACCAGCATCCTGCCAACGGCTACGCAGTACGCACGCAACGCTATATTCTCGGGACTGATGCCCGAGCAGATTGAGAAGATGTTCCCCGAGTTGTGGGTGGACGAGGACGAAGACGAGGGCAAGAACCTCAACGAGGAACCGCTCATACGCACGCAGATAGAACGCTACCGCCGCCACGACTCGTTCTCGTATCACAAAGTGAACGACTCGACGGGTGCCGACAAACTGCTTGCACGCCTCAACGAGCTGACAAAGAACGACCTCAACGTCATCGTGGTCAACTTCATCGATATGCTCTCGCACGCAAGAACGGAGTCGAAGATGGTGCGCGAACTCGCAAACAACGAGTCGGCTTACCGCTCGATAACGCTCTCGTGGTTCCGCCATTCGGTCATGGCAGACTTGCTCAACGCACTCTCGCAGATCGACTGCCGCATCATCATCACCACCGACCACGGCAGTATCCGTGCGTCGAAGCCGGTGAAGATAATCGGCGACCGCAACACGAACACCAACCTGCGCTACAAGCTGGGCAAGAACCTCAACTGCCAATCGAAGGAAGTGTTCGTCATCAAGAACCCACAGGAGGCGCAGCTGCCCGCACCAAACATCAGTACGTCGTACATGTTCGCCACCGGCAGCACATTCTTCGCCTACCCCAACAACTACAACTACTACGTGTCGTACTACAAGGACACGTTCCAGCACGGCGGCATCTCGCTCGAAGAGATGCTCATACCGCTGATAACACTAAAGGGAAGGAAATAAAAAAAGCTGCAAGCAGCTTACTGTTATAATAGAAAAACGAAAAAACTATGGAAATAAGAATTAACTCTCTGGCAGACATCAACGAGGCTGCCAAAACATTTGTCGAGAATATGGGCGACGGCAAGGTGTTCGCCTTCTACGGCAAGATGGGCGCAGGCAAGACTACTTTCGTGAAGGCTATCTGCGAGTGCTTGGGCGTAGATGACGTAATCACTTCGCCCACGTTCGCCATTGTGAACGAATACACTTCCGCCACAACCGGCGACGCGATATACCACTTCGACTTCTACCGCATAAAGAAGCTCGAAGAGGTGTACGACATGGGCTACGAGGACTACTTCTACAGCGGTTCGCTGTGCTTCCTGGAGTGGCCGGAGCTGATAGAGGACCTGCTGCCTGAGGACGCAACGAAGGTTACTATCGAAGAGACTGCAGACGGTTCGCGCGTGGTGAAGTTCTAAACTATTTGAACGCGACGCGGTAGGTGCAGCCGTTCTTCCAGTTGCTGCAGCCGTAAGCCGTCTTACCTTTTATGATTGTACCCTTGCCGCAAACGGGGCAAGTGGTGCCGATTATGCTGTCGTCTGCCGACGGCTCGCTTGTTGCGAGCTGCGGTGAGGCGGCAGCATTTTTTGTTGATGCAGTCGACGACGTTGCAGCAGACTTTGCTGCGGCTTTCTTCGGCGCAGCAGTCTTTTTCTTTTTTGCCTTCTTCAGGTCCTCGTCGGTAGTGATGGTGACACGGCGGTTGCTGTTGTCGCGCAGCACGTCGTACACAATCTCCGTCACCTGTTGCTTCAGCTCATTGATGAAGTCGGCAGCCTCATACTTCTTATGCTCTATATCGCGGAGCTTCTTCTCCCATATGCCGGTCAGCTCGCAACTCTTGAGCAGTTCCTCGTGGATGATATCAATCAGTTCGATACCGGTAGCCGTGGCGATGAGGTTCTTGCGCTCGCGACGTATGTAGTGGCGCTTGAAGAGCGTCTCGATGATGCCGGCACGCGAAGACGGTCGTCCGATGCCGTTCTCCTTCAGCGCAGCACGCAGCGTCTCATCGTCGACGAACTTGCCGGCGGTCTCCATGGCACGCAGCAGCGTAGCCTCGGTGTAGTACTTCGGCGGTGTGGTCCACTTCTCGGTGAGCGTAGGCGTGTGCGGTCCGCTCTCGCCCTTTACGAATGTGGGCAGAGTGCGCTCCTCGTCCTGCTTGTCGTCGTCTTCGGACGAAGATGGTTGTGAGTTGAGGGGTTGAGGGGTTGAGGGGTTGTTGGGGTGAGATGGTTGTTGGGCGTATATTGTGCGCCATCCTGGCTCTAATATCTCCTTTCCGCTCACCTTGAACTCCACATCCTCCACTTTGCCAAGCACGGTGGTGGTAGAGAACTTGCAGTCGGGATAGAACACAGCGATGAAGCGACGCGCAATGAGGTCGTAGACGTTGCGCTCCATGTCGCTGAGTGCAGACGCAGGCACGCCGGTCGGGATGATGGCGTGGTGGTCAGTCACCTTAGATGTGTCGAAGACACGCTTCGACTTGGGCAACTTCTTGCCGGCAAGCGGCTGTATGTACTGCTCGTAACCGCGCATACCTGTGAGTATGCCGGCACACTTCGGGTAGATGTCGTCGCTCAGGAACTGCGTATCGACACGCGGATAGGTGGTGAGCTTGCGCTCATAGAGCGACTGTATGAGGTTGAGCGTTGTCTCGGCACTATATGAAAACTTGCGGTTGCACTCCACCTGCAGCGAGGTGAGGTCGAAGAGGCGCGGAGGAGCCTCGTTGCCGTTCTTCTTCGACACGCCCGTCACCTCGAACGGCTTGTCGGCGATGGTGGCGAACGCCTGCTCGCCCTCCTCCTTCGTCGTGAACTTGCCCTTTGTGGCTGTGAAGAGTGTGTCGCGATAGATGGTGGAGAGCACCCAATAAGGCTCGGGCACGAACGAGTCAATCTCCTTCTGGCGGTTGACGATAAGCGCGAGCGTAGGTGTCTGCACACGACCGATGCTGAGCACCTGTCGGTTCTGTCCGTACTTGAGCGTGTAGAGGCGCGTGGCGTTCATGCCCAGGAGCCAGTCGCCGATGGCGCGGCTCAGTCCGGCTACGTACAGCGGCTGGTACTCACTCTGATCCTTGAGCGAGTTGAAACCCTCGCGGATAGCCTCGTCGGTCATCGACGATATCCAAAGACGCTTCACCGGGCACTTCGCCTGTGCCTTCTGCATCACCCAACGCTGTATCAGCTCACCCTCCTGTCCGGCGTCACCACAGTTGACGATGCAGTCGGCAGCCTGCATGAGACGCTCGATGACACTGAACTGGCGTTTGATGCCGTCGTCGTCGATTAGCTTGATACCGAAGCGCGGCGGTATCATCGGCAACGCCGAGAGACTCCAGTGCTTCCAATGCTCGGTGTAGTCGTTGGGCTCTTTCAGCGTGCAGAGGTGGCCGAAGGTCCACGTCACTTGGAAGCCATTGCCCTCCATGTATCCGTTGTGTGAGGTTGTGGCACCCAATATGCGGGCTATATCTTTGGCTACGCTTGGTTTCTCGGCTATGCAGACTATCATTTGTTTCTGTTTTTAAAATTAAATACGAAGTGCAAAGTTACTTAAAATTATTGAGTTTCGCACGACGAGTTCCATATATCTTGCGCGATTACGCAGCGGATACAATCCGCTATATTTCCTCCGGAATCACGCCCGAGGCGTTGCTTCCGAAAGAAATTTTGGTCTTTTAGTGTTTTTTTTTTACACTAATTAACACTTTTATATCCATTTGCATCATTAATCTGAACTATTTAGACTAACTTTGCAGCGTTTGCATTATGCATACACACAAAAAACAAAGGCACATCAAACGCATACTTACAACAAGGACTATATTTAGAGAATTAAAGAGTAATTATAAATTAGTATTCATACAACCCCAAAATGAAGAATAATGAGTAACACAATACATAGCCCACACGAGAACAAACTATTGAAGGTATCAGTATTGCTTGGTGATCTCATCATCATCAATCTATTGTACTGGCTGTTTTGTTGCGTTTTAAAATATGACACCGACATCGACGCAATGCGCCAAACGATGGTGGTAGACTCTATCGTATATTTAGCTTGCACAATAGACTATGGTGTCGTGCTGCATCATCGCAAGGTGAGCAACCACCAGATTATCATGCGTGTGATGCAGAACTTCTTCGTAAGTGCAATCGGTTGCATTCTCATGTTTGCCATCGGCGACTTCCAACACATGCCGTTATTCAGAATGATAGAGTTTTGGATGACTGCATTCGTCGGTGTTTCTATCTTCCGCATCATAACACGTCAGGTTGTTGCAGCATGGCGACGTATGCCGAAGCACGCTCACAACGTGGTGTTCGTAGGAAGCAACAGCAACGTGCGCAACATGTATCGCCAGATGACCACACCAAACGACTTAGGTTTCAATGTGCTGGGCTACTTCGACCACCAACCCAACGAGAAATTCTCCGAGCTATGCACATATCTCGGCACACCGCAGGATATGCCAGAGGTGCTGAAGGAGCACAGCAACGTACACGAATTGTACTGCTGTCTGCCCTCACGCTTCAGCGAGGAAATCCTTGAAGTGATACGCTACTGCGAGCATCACTTCATCCACTTCTATTCGATGCCCAACGTCAGCAACTATCTACACCATCGTATGCACCTCAAAGTGCTGGGCGACGTACCTTACTTGAGTCTATACAACGAGCCACTGAGCCTCATCGAGAACCGCTTGATAAAGCGCACGTTCGACTTCGTGGTGTCGCTGACATTCCTCTGCACGCTCTTCCCCATCATACTCGCCGTTGTGGCTATCGTTACGAAGACAACAATGCCAGGACCGTTGTTCTTCCGACAGAAGCGCACCGGACTTAACGGCAAGGAGTTCTACTGCCTGAAGTTCCGCAGTATGAAGGTGAACAAGGATGCCGACAAGCTGCAAGCCACAAAGAACGACCCGCGAAAGACGAAGTGGGGCAACATAATGCGCAAGACAAACATCGACGAGTTGCCACAGTTTATCAACGTACTGTTAGGACAGATGAGTATCGTGGGACCACGCCCGCACATGGTGAAGCACACCAACGACTACTCGAAGCTCATCGACAACTACATGGTGCGCCACTATATCAAGCCAGGCATCACCGGTTGGAGCCAGGTGAACGGCTTCAGAGGCGAGACAAAATACCTCTCGCAGATGGAGGGACGTGTGGCTGGCGACATATGGTACTTGGAGCATTGGAGCGTATGGCTCGACATATATATAATGTATAAGACCGTGGCTAACGTCATAGTTGGCGATAAGCAGGCGTTTTAAGATATGAAAGGCACACCCAGCGGTGTGCCTTTTTTGTTGGCGTAACGAAATTGTAACAGTTTAGTAGTACGTGTGAATACAATTATATATAACTTTGCAAGCATAACAAAGATATAGCAGTTATGAAACAAAACCAGAAAATCCTCGTTGTTGACGACGAGCAGGACTTGCTCGAAATCCTCAAGTTCAATCTCGAAACAGAAGGCTACGAGGTGCAGACCGCCACATCAGCCGAAGAGGCACAGACGCTTGACATAGCATCGTTCGACCTGCTGCTGCTCGACGTGATGATGGGCGGCATATCGGGGTTCGCCCTCGCCCGACTGCTGAAGGACGACCCACAGACAGCCCGCGTGCCTATCATCTTCCTCACCGCCCGCGACACAGAGAACGATACCGTGACGGGATTTAATCTCGGTGCCGACGACTATATATCGAAGCCATTCTCGCTGCGCGAGGTGATGGTGCGCGTGCGTGCCGTGCTGCGCCGCACAGCCACTGAGAACGAGGAGGAAGAGGCGCACCTCATCACCTACCAAGGCATCGTGATGAACCTCGACAAGAAGACCGTAGCCATCGACGGCGAAGAGATAGCGTTCACGAAGACCGAGTTCGAACTGCTCCACCTGCTGCTCAACGAGCGCGGACGTGTGTTCTCGCGCCAGGAACTCATCGACCGCGTATGGCCGAAGGACGTGCTGGTGCTCGACCGCACCGTGGACGTGAACATCACACGCCTGCGCAAAAAGATAGGTCGCTTCGCGAAGTACATCGTGACACGTCTCGGATTCGGATATTACTTTGACGCATAGGAGGGTATGGCATCCTGCCATACCCACGCAACCCACTACGAACCATTGGCGTGGAGGGGGTGTCAAAACTATAGAATTGTGATGAATGGCTAACTGTAGGAGACTACGGCATTCTTGCCGTAGTCATTGCAAACAGTTGTATTTCAGTTACTAATGGCTACGGCAGGAATGCCGTAGCCTCCTACGATTAGAACCGTTTGCTATTCAATTTGCCAAATATTTTAGTTTTGACACACCCTCCTCCTACCTACTACGAACCACCTGCGTGGGTATGGCAGGATGCCATACCCTCCTAAATTACTAATTATGAAAATATCTGTCGGCAAAAAACTATACCTCAGCATCCTTTCGGTGTTCCTTGTGTTCGCCGTGGCGTTCATCGTGTTCCAGCAGGAGCGCGAGAAGCAGTTCAAGATTGACACGCTCAACCTGAAGCTGCAAGACTACAACTCGCGCATGGAGGAATATCTGCGCCTCTTCCCCGACTTCTCGGAGGAGGCACTCGACCGCTATGTAGAAACTCACTACATACAGAATATACGCGTGACATTGATACGCGCCAACGGCGATGTGCTCTACGACAGCAAGCTGAAGGACTACTCGCACATCAACAACCACTCTACACGCCCTGAGATAGCATCGGCACTGAAGTATGGTGCAGGTTCGACCGTCGACCGCAATAGCGAGACCGTACACGGCGACTTCTTCTACTCTGCCACCTACTTTCCCAAGCAGCAGCTCATCATACGCTCCGCCCTGCCCTACACGAGCGACCTCGCACGCTCGCTACAAGCCGACCAGCACTACATCTGGTTCGCCATAGGAGCCATACTGCTGCTCACCATCATACTCTACCGCTTCATCAGCCGACTGAGCGACAACATCACGACGCTGCGCACGTTCGCCTCAAGAGCCGACCACAACGAGTCGCTCGAAACGGAAGACCTCGCCGTGTTCCCCAACGACGAGTTGGGCGAGATAGCCGAGCGCATCATCAAGATATACAAGCGATTGCAGACTACACGCCGCGAGCAGGACGTGCTGAAACGACAGCTCACGCAGAACATCGCACACGAGCTGAAGACGCCCGTGGCAAGCATACAGGGCTATCTGGAGACCATCCTCGAGAACCCGAACATCAACGATGCCACACGCGAGCAGTTTCTGCAGCGCAGCTACGCACAGAGCCAACGCCTCACCTCGCTGCTGCAAGACATCTCTACGCTCAACCGCATGGACGACGCACCGGAGATGATGAGCGAAGAAAACGTGAACATATCGGACATCGTATCGAACATACAGAAGGAGACGGCACTGCAACTGCAGCAGAAGGAGATGAAGTTCTGCAACCGCTTGCAGCCGAACATCGTGGTGCGCGGCAGCACGAGTCTGCTCTACAGCGTGTTCCGCAACCTCACCGACAACGCCATCGCCTACGCCGGTGTGGGCACAACAATAACCATAGACGCAGAGCTAAGCTCCGACGAGCTGTTCGACGACCACCGCAAGTGGCACTTCACCTTCTCCGACAACGGCGTGGGCGTGCCATCGGAGCATCTGTCACGCATCTTCGAACGCTTCTACCGCGTGGACAAAGGACGCTCGCGCAAGATGGGCGGCACCGGACTCGGGCTCGCCATCGTGAAGAACGCCGTACTGTTGCACGGCGGAACTATCAGCGCACACAACAACGAGGAGGGAGGACTTAGATTCGAGTTCACACTCAGAGCTTAAACCATCCGCATCGACCGTTGCAGACATCCGCGTCGACCGATGCAGACATCCGCGTCGACCGATGCAGACATCCGCGTCGACCGTCGCAGACATCTGCGTCGACCGATGCGGATGCTCTGCCCTTTACCTACACACTTGAGAATATTCACAAACTATCTATCAAATAATCAAAATAACCATGCAAACATGCGCTCATTTTGCTAAAAAGTCGTAACTTTGCAGACAACAAAATGTTTTTCATCCAAAACAATATACAAGCAGTATGATTCTATTTTTCATGACTCCAAGCAAGAGCGTGATTGCTACAGCAGCAGATCACCAGCTCTCACAAGACGAGATCAATGAACTGTGTTGGCTTTACGGCGGTGCCACTCTCATCGAGGGTGAGACTGTCGAGGGCTTCTTTGTGGGTCCACGCCGCGAAATGATTACTCCATGGAGTACGAATGCCGTAGAGATAACTCAGAACATGAGCCTCCACGGCATTTCGCGTATTGAGGAGTACTTCCCCGTAAGCTCGAAAGATGCCGACCACGACCCTATGTTGCAGCGCATGTACGAGGGTCTCGACCAAGACATCTTCACAGTGAACCACGAGCCGGAACCAATCAAGCGCGTGGAGAACATAGAAGAATACAACGAGCAGGAGGGTCTGGCACTCTCAGCCGAGGAGATTGAGTATCTGCACAAGATAGAGAAAGAGCTTGGCCGCCCGTTGACCGACTCTGAAATCTTCGGTTTCGCACAGATCAACTCTGAGCACTGCCGCCACAAGATTTTCGGCGGTACGTTCATCATCGACGGCAAGGAGATGGAGTCGTCGCTGTTCGCTATGATCAAGCAGACAACAAAGGAGAACCCCAACAAGATTCTCTCTGCATATAAAGACAATGTGGCTTTCGCGCAGGGTCCGGTTGTGGAGCAGTTCGCACCGCACGACCAGTCGACATCCGACTACTTCCAAGTGAAGGACATCGAGAGCGTTATCTCGCTGAAGGCTGAGACACACAACTTTCCGACTACCGTGGAGCCGTTCAACGGTGCAGCTACCGGTACGGGTGGCGAGATTCGCGACCGTATGGGTGGCGGTGTAGGCTCATGGCCTATCGCCGGAACAGCCGTGTACATGACAGCCTATCCGCGTCTTAAGGACGACGACAACCTCACACGCGACTGGGAGGACATCATGCCCGTACGCAAGTGGTTGTATCAGACACCGGAGCAGATTCTCATCAAGGCTTCTAACGGTGCGTCAGACTTCGGCAACAAGTTCGGTCAGCCGCTCATCACCGGTTCGGTGCTCACCTTCGAGCATCAGGAAGGCGCCGAGAAGTACGCTTACGACAAGGTAATCATGCTCGCCGGCGGCGTAGGCTACGGCACAAAGCGCGACTGCCTGAAGAAGGAGCCGCAGAAGGGCAACAAGGTTGTCGTTGTAGGTGGCGACAACTATCGCATCGGCTTGGGTGGCGGCTCGGTATCTTCTGTTGACACAGGTCGCTACAGCAACGGCATCGAGCTGAACGCTGTGCAGCGTGCCAACCCCGAGATGCAGAAGCGTGCATACAACCTCGTTCGCGCCCTGTGCGAAGAGGATGTGAACCCGGTGGTTTCTATCCACGACCACGGCTCGGCTGGTCACCTCAACTGTCTCTCGGAGCTTGTAGAGGAGTGCGGTGGCGAGATTGATATGAGCAAGCTGCCTATCGGCGACAAGACACTGTCTGCAAAGGAAATCATCGCCAACGAGAGCCAGGAGCGCATGGGCTTGCTCATCGACGAGAAGCACATCGACCACGTACGTCGCATCGCAGAGCGCGAGCGTGCTCCGCTGTACGTAGTGGGCGAGACAACCGGCGACGCTCACTTCTCATTCAAGCAGGGCGACGGCGTGAAGCCTTTCGACCTCGACGTGGCTCAGATGTTCGGTCACTCGCCGAAGACCATCATGCGCGACGAGACCGTAGAGCGCCACTATCGCGACGCTGAATATACACACGAAGAGACATCGGAGAACGGCAAGGACGACGTTCTCGACAAATACGTAAGCCGCGTGCTGCAGCTTGAAGCTGTGGCTTGTAAGGACTGGTTGACAAACAAGGTGGACCGCTCCGTAACCGGTAAGATAGCACGCCAGCAGTGTCAGGGCGAGATTCAGTTGCCGCTCTCAGACTGCGGTGTTGTAGCACTCGACTACCGCGGCAAGAAGGGTATCGCTACGGCTCTCGGACACGCTCCGCAGGCTGGTTTGGCATCACCCGAGGCAGGTTCTGTACTCTCTGTAGCAGAGGCTCTGACCAACATCGTCTGGGCTCCGCTCGCTGACGGACTGAACAGCCTTTCGCTCTCAGCCAACTGGATGTGGCCATGCCGCTCGCAGAAGGGCGAGGACGCTCGTCTGTACAGTGCCGTGAAGGCTCTCAGCGAGTTCTGCTTGGCTCTGAAGGTGAACGTACCGACCGGCAAGGACTCTCTGTCGCTCACACAGCAGTACCCGAACGGCGAGAAGATTATCGCTCCGGGCACAGTAATCGTGAGCGCAGGCGGCGAAGTATCGGACATCCGCAAGGTTGTTTCGCCGGTACTCGTGAACGACAAGAACTCATCACTCTACCATATCGACTTCTCGTTCGACGAGCAGCGACTCGGCGGTAGCGCATTCGCACAGAGCCTCGGCTTCGTTGGCGACGACGTACCGACCGTGAAGAACCCAGAATACTTCGCCGACTGCTTCAACGCAGTTCAGGAGATGATCGAGAAGGGCTGGATTATGGCAGGTCACGACATCTCTGCAGGCGGTCTGATCACCACATTGCTCGAGATGTGCTTCGCCAACACTGAAGGCGGTATGCACGTCAACCTCCACAACCTTGCCGGCAACGACATTATCAAGATGCTGCTTGCCGAGAACCCGGGCGTTGTTGTTCAGGTTTCGGACAAGTACAAGGAGGAGTTCAAGGAGTACATGGAGGAGAACGGCATCGGCTACGCAAAGATTGGCTACCCCACTCCGACAGAACGCACCATCGTCATCAAGAAGGACGAATACACACATACATTCGACATCGACGCACTGCGCGACACATGGTACAAGACATCGTACCTGCTCGACCGCGACCAGAGCTTCAACGGTTGTGCTGCAAAGCGCCGCGACAACTACAAGAAGCAGCCGGTTGAAATGCAGTTCCACCCGTCGTTCAAGGGTTCGCTCGAGAGCTACGGCATCTCGGCTGACCGCCGCACACCGTCGGGCATCAAGGCTGCAATCATCCGCGAGAAGGGTACGAACGGCGAGCGCGAGATGGCTTACTCGCTCTACCTCGCAGGCTTCGACGTGAAGGACGTGATGATGACCGACCTTATCACCGGTCGCGAGACACTCGAGGACGTGAACATGATCGTCTTCTGCGGTGGTTTCTCTAACTCGGACGTTCTCGGTTCGGCTAAGGGTTGGGCAGGCGCATTCCTCTACAACCCGAAGGCTAAGGAGGCACTCGACAAGTTCTATGCTCGCAAGGACACTCTCTCGCTCGGTATCTGCAACGGCTGCCAGCTCATGGTAGAGCTGAACCTCATCAACCCCGATCACGAGAAGCGCACACGTATGCTGCACAACGACTCGCACAAGTTCGAGAGCAACTTCCTCGGTGTAGAGATTCCGCAGAACAAGAGCGTGATGTTCTCATCGCTCAGCGGCGACAAGCTCGGCATCTGGGTGGCTCACGGCGAGGGCAAGTTCTCGCTGCCAGAGTCAGAGGACAAGTACAACGTGGTGGCTCGCTACAACTACGCTGAGTATCCGGGCAACCCGAACGGTTCCGACTACAACGTGGCTGGTATCTGCTCGGCTGACGGACGCCACTTGGCAATGATGCCGCACTTGGAGCGTGCCATCTTCCCATGGCAGAACGCTTGGTACCCAGCTGACCGTCGTCAGGACGACGTGACTCCGTGGATTGAGGCATTCGTAAACGCACGCCAGTGGATTGAGAAACAGTAACGACAACTCTCAAACTTAACAACGTTTCGCAACCGCGAAACATAAAAAACTCCCACAGAATTAGCGAAATTCTGTGGGAGTTTGCTTTAAATAATGTACCTTTGCAGACGACAGAAGTGCACGCTTCGGGCATAACGCCCGAAATACACTTCACAGAACTAACAATAAAGGCGATTTCATAGCAAAACAGTATGCAGAACTTTTACTTAGCAGCGTTCCGCGTGTTCTTCAAGATAGGCATCTTCACGCTCGGCGGTGGCTACGCAATGATACCACAGATAGAGGCAGAAGTGGTGAACAGGCACAAATGGATGACGCGCGAGGAGTTTCTCGACCTTATCGCCGTGGCGCAATCGTGCCCGGGCGCATTGGCAGTGAACATGAGTGTGTTCATAGGCTATCGTATGCGCAAGCTCGCTGGTGCCATCTGCGCTACGCTCGGTGTCACCCTCCCCTCGTTCCTCATCATCCTGCTCATCGCAATGTTCTTCCACAAGTTCCAGGACAACGCTGTGGTGGCATCGGCATTCAACGGCATACGCCCGGCGGTGGTAGCTCTGATTGCCGCCCCCGTGTTCACACTGGCAAAGTCAGCACGCATCGCCCTCACCAACTGCTGGATACCCGTAGGCAGCGCACTGCTGATATGGCTCCTGGGCGTAAACCCTATCTACGTGCTTGTAGTAGCAGGAATGTGCGGCTACCTGTACGGCATCCTAATCAAACCAACAGAATAAAATGATATACCTCCAGCTATTTCTTACGTTCTTCCAAATCGGACTCTTCGGATTCGGTGGCGGCTACGGTATGTTGTCGCTCATACAGAACCAGACGGTGTACAACCATGCGTGGCTCACAGCACCCGAGTTCACGAACATCGTGGCTATCAGTCAGATGACACCAGGTCCGATAAGCATCAACGCAGCTACATACTGCGGATACACCGCCATACACAAAGCCGGCATGGGCGAATGGGCATCCATCTTGGGTAGCGCAACAGCAACGTGCGCCCTCGTGCTGCCGTCGTTCATACTGATGATTCTCATCTGCCGTGTATTTATGAAGTACATAAACACGCCGACGGTGCAGAACATCATGTCGGGTCTGCGCCCTGCCGTGGTAGGACTCATCGCTGCAGCAGCCCTTCTGCTTATGACCCCCGAGAACTTCTCGTCGCCAGCCATCAACCCGTGGAACTTCTGGGTGAGCATCGCCATCTTCGTAGCAACATTCGTAGGCACGAAGTTCGTGAAGATAAACCCGATGAAGATGATCAGCTGGGCTGCGTTCGCAGGACTCATGCTGCTGTATTGAGAGTTGAGAGTTGAGAATTGAGAATTGAGAGTTATGATTACCTTTTTTGTTTATTATTGCTGTTTGGGCCAACCTACTTTATAACTAAGATTGGAACTGGTCAACTAAAAGCTTTAAGAACATCTTGTAGATAACAATACATATCATAACTCTCAACTCTCAATTCTAAACTCTCAATTTCCAACTCTCAATTCTCAACTATAAACTATAAATTAATAAAAAACGTGATGGAGCACTGTTTGCAGTGCTCCATCACGCTTTTTATTAATATTCCGCTTCGTTCGCCAAGTGCCACGTGGTGAGGTACGACGCACGGGTGATGTCCGTCAGTTTCGGATAGTTGATGGTCTGTGCCTCATCCGAGGGGAAATTGTAGTTTGGCTGACCGCCGGTGTGATACCACACGATAGGCACACCCTTCAAGTGGAACGACTGCTGATCGCTGCCACCAACGGGGTTTTCCCAAGCACGATAGTCGGGGTCGAAGCAGAAGTTGTGCTTCGCCATGTCTGCCTTAAGCCACTCGCCAAACTTCGGATGTGCAGCCGTGAAGAAATACATGAGATAGCGACTGTCCGTACCGCTGCCCACCATGTCGAAGTTGAGGTAGCCCTTCACATTCTGCATGTCCTTATAGTTGTCGGTGAAGTAGCGCGAGCCGAGCAGTCCGAACTCCTCGCCGTCCCAGAATGCGAACACGATAGTGCGCTCCGGCGTTGCGCCACTCGCTACGAAAGCCTTCATTATCTGCAGCACTGCAGCCACGCCCGACGCATTGTCGTCGGCTCCGTTGTATATCTTGTCGCCTTCGAGGTCGCTGTACATGCCCTCATGGTCGAGGTGCGCACCCACAACAACCATCTCATCGGTCTTCTTGCCCGGCAGCACCGCGAGCACATTGCTAAGGTGCATCGTGCGGTGCACCTGCTTCTTTATCTCGGCTATCGAATCAGCCTCAACGAAGTAGCGCACGCCACTCTTTAGCTTCTGCACGGCGCAAGCCTCAAAAGGCTGCTCATACGACTCGAAGAAAGGCTTCAAGCCAGCCTGGCGCATCTGCGAGATGATATACTGCTTGGCGATGCGCGAGCCGCGCTCGCCTGCACGACGGCCCTCCAAGAGGTCGTCGGCGAGGAAATAGACATGCGCACGAGCCGCATCCTCGGTGATGGAACGCAAGCCGGCATCACACTGCGCAGCCAACTGCTTCTCCACTTTTGCCGACTTCTTCTGAGCGGCTTCAACAGTAGTCGCACCACTAAGAACGATAGCAGCCGACAACAATAGTTTATTTATCATATTCGAGTATTATACCGTTAGTCAATAATAAAGTTTAAACCAATGCAAAAGTAACGAAAAAACATAAGAATACCTCATCAAGAGTGGATAATTTATGGATTATTTGTTGTAACTTTGCACGTAAATAGGAAACATTATTTTAACATAATAACATACAAAGAATTATGGCAAAGAAAGCTTTATTGATGATCCTCGACGGATGGGGCATCGGCAAACATGGCAAAGGTGACGTTATCTACAACACACCGACTCCGTATCTCGACTACCTTACAGCAGTGAGCGCACACTCACAGCTCCTCGCATGTGGCGAAGACGTAGGTCTGCCGGAGGGTCAGATGGGTAACTCAGAGGTTGGCCACTTGAATATCGGCGCTGGCCGTATCGTTTACCAGGACCTCGTTAAGATTAACCGCGCTTGCAAGGACGGCTCTATCCTCCAGAACAAGGAGATCGTTAAGGCTTACAGCTACGCTAAGGAGAACGGCAAGAAGCTCCACCTCATGGGCCTCACCTCTACCGGCGGCGTACACTCTTCACTCGACCACCTCTTCAAGTTTATCGAGATTGGTAAGGAGTACGGCTTGAACGACGTTTACGTACACTGTTTCATGGACGGCCGCGACACCGATCCGAAGTCGGGCAAGGGCTTCATCGAGCAGGTTCAGGAGTGCTGCGACAAGAACGGTGCGCACATCGCAAGCATCGTAGGCCGCTTCTATGCAATGGACCGCGACAAGCGTTGGGAGCGCGTAAAGGAAGCTTACGACCTGCTCGTTGAGGGCAAGGGCAAGCAGTCGGACGACATGGTGAAGGCAATGCAGGAGAGCTACGACGAGGGCGTAACCGACGAGTTCGTTCTTCCTATCTGCAACTCTACCGTGAACGGCAAGATCGAGGAAGGCGACGTTGTCATCTTCATCAACTACCGCAACGACCGCGCCAAGGAGCTCACCGAGGTGCTTACACAGAAGGAGCACGAGGAGGCTGGTATGCACACCATCAAGGGTCTGCAGTACTTCTGCATGACTCCGTACGACGCATCGTTCACCGGCGTTAACATCCTCTTCCCGAAGGAGAACGTAGCAAACACTCTCGGCGAGTATCTCTCTGCTCAGGGCAAGCGTCAGCTTCACACTGCAGAGACAGAGAAGTACGCTCACGTAACATTCTTCTTCAACGGTGGTCGCGAGACTCCGTACGAGGGCGAGGACCGCATCCTTGTTCCGTCGCCGAAGGTTGCTACATACGACCTGAAGCCGGAGATGAGCGCATACGAGGTGAAGGACAAGTTGGTTGGTGCTATCAACACTCAGGAGTACGACTTCATCGTAGTAAACTTCGCTAACGGCGACATGGTAGGCCACACTGGTATCTACAACGCTATCGCTAAGGCAGTTCACGCTATCGACAACTGCGTTAAAGACGTAGTAGAGACAGCTAAGGCTAACGACTACGAGGTTATCATCATCGCCGACCACGGCAACGCTGACAACGCTATCAACGAGGACGAGACTCCTAACACAGCTCACTCGCTCAACCCAGTTCCGTTCATCTACGTAACCAACAACAACTCGGCTACCGTTAAGGACGGACGCCTCGCTGACGTGGCTCCTTCTATCCTCCACATCATGGGCTTAGAGAAGCCAGAGGAGATGACTGGCGAGAACCTTATCTGCGACTAATCTGTAGATAGTTGAGAATTGAGAGTTGAGAGTTATGATTAGCTTTTCTGATTCTATTTTGATTTAGGATTGGAGCTAATTCATACTTACAACTAACAAATAACGCAAAACGCGCGCAACCATTCAGTTGCGCGCGTTTTTTGTTATTATGTAACTTAGAAGGATGCGTGGTTATAACAAGAGCGTGGTTATAGCAGGATGCGTGGTTATGGCAGGATGCCATAACCTCCTATGCGTGTACCATCAGAACTTCTTTCCAAATACGATACTTATGAATGTCTTTGCGAGCACGGTGAAGTCGAACCAAAGCGACTGGTGCTCAAGATAATAAAGGTCGAGCTCGAGGCGACGCAACATCTTCTCAATGGTGTCGGTGTAGCCGTTGTAGAGCGTTGCGTAAGAGGTGACGCCTGGGCGGATAGCATAGAGCTGCTCATAGCGCGGGTCGCGCTCCATAATCTGGTCGATGTAGAATTTGCGTTCGGGACGATAACCGATGAACGCCATATCGCCACGAACTACATTCCACAACTGCGGCAGCTCATCGAGATGATGGGCACGCAAGAACCGACCCACACGCGTGAGGCGCGGGTCGTTCAAAGCTCCTTCGAGCAACAACTGCGGTCCGTCTTTCTCGGCGTCGCGCGTCATGCTGCGGAACTTATATATGTAGAATGGCTTACCGTGCAACCCAATGCGCTCCTGCCGATATATCGTTGGCGCACCGTCTTCGAGCCAAATGGCAACGATGCAAATCAAAAATAACGGCGCAAAGACAACGAGGCACACAGCAGCTATTATGAAGTCGAGAACTCTTTTCATCTGTTATGTCTACGTATGCGATAGTCCGAAAAACCATGAAAACGTTTTCATGCGCATCATATTATATAGTATGATATTACGAATGTGCCGGACATCTTTGCAAAGGTACTCCTAAAATTGCAGAATAGAGAATTATATGCAGAGTATTTCACGTTGTGAAACACTTGTTAACTATTCGGGTTAATGCGAAGGAGAGAAAAGAATAAAAAAAGGGCATATAACAAAGGCTACGGCAAGAATGCCGTAGCCTCCTATGTGGGTGTGCGTGATGCGGGCAGGAATGCCCGCACCTCCTATTGATTAGAGCTGTGCAAGCTCCACCACCTTATCTACGGCAGCAGAGAGTCCGTCGACGTTCTTGCCGCCAGCCTGAGCGAAGTGGGGCTGACCGCCGCCACCGCCCTGGATGAGCTTGGCAGCCTCGCGAACCATCTGACCAGCGTTGAGCGAATGGTCCTTCACGAGGTCGTCGCTCATGCAGACGTTGAGCATCGGCTTCTCGTGAGCTACGGTACCTACAACGGCGAGCAGGTTAGCCGGAACAGCCTGGCGCAGCTTGAACATGAGATCCTTGGCAGCAGCCGGCTCCAGTGGGAGGACAGCTGTGATGACCTTCACGCCGTTCACCTCGCGTGCCTTAGCGATGAGGTCGTTCTTTGTGCGCTCTACGGCAGCAGCCTGGAACTGCTCGATGTTCTTCTTCATAGCGTCGTGCTCCTCGATGTACTTGCCGATGACGCCCTGCAGGTCCTTTGCGTTGTTGAACAGACCGCGGATAGCCTTCAGCATGTCCTCGATGTCGTACATCAGCTCCTCACACTCCTTGCCGGTCTTTGCCTCGATGCGGCGGATGCCGGCAGCTACGCTGCTCTCAGAGATGATCTTGAACATACCGATGCGACCAGTCGACTGTGCGTGGATACCGCCGCAGAACTCGCAGCTCGGACCGAAGCGCACTACGCGTACCTTGTCGCCGTACTTCTCGCCGAAGAGGGCGATAGCGCCGAGCTTCTTAGCCTCCTCGAACGGAGTGTCGCGGTGCTCGTCGAGCGGCAGATCCTGACGGATGAGGTCGTTGACGAGACGCTCTACCTTGCGCAGCTCCTCGTCAGTCACCTTGGTGAAGTGAGAGAAGTCGAAACGCAGCGTTGTGGGCGATACGAATGAGCCCTTCTGCTCTACGTGGTCGCCGAGCACCTGCTTCAGAGCGTAGTCGAGCAAGTGGGTAGCGGTGTGGTTGGCAGCCGAGCCATCGCGAGCGTCTACGTCTACGCAAGCCATGAAGTCGGCTTCCGGATTCTTCGGCAGAGCCTTCACGATGTGTACCGACTGTCCGTTCTCGCGCTTTGTGTCGGTGATTGTAACGGTCTCGTCCTCGCTAACGAGCACGCCGGTATCGCCTACCTGACCGCCCATCTCGCCGTAGAACGGAGTGTTGTCGAGCACGAGCTCGAAGTATGTATTCTTCTTCTGTGTCACCTTGCGGTAGCGCAGGATGTGGCACTCGTATTCGGTGAAGTCGTAGCCAACGAACTGCTGTTCGCCCTCACGCAGGATAACCCAGTCGGAGTTCTCAACAGCGGCAGCGTTGCGTGCGCGTTCCTTCTGCTTCTGCATCTCGGCGTCGAACTCGTCTGCGGCAACGGTGAATCCGTTCTCGCGGCAGATAAGCTCGGTGAGGTCAAGCGGGAAGCCGTATGTGTCGAACAGACGGAACGCCTGCACGCCGTCGAGCTCTGTCTTGCCCTGCTTCTTCAGCTCGTCCATAGCCGAGTTGAGCATGTTGATGCCCTTCTCGAGAGTGCGCAGGAACGAGTCTTCCTCCTCCTTTATAACGTGGAGAATGAGGTCGTGCTGAGCCTTCAGCTCGGGGAACGCCTCGCCCATCTCGCGTGTGAGCACGGGGATGAGTTTGTAGAGGAAGCCCTCCTTCTGTCCGAGGAAGGTGTATGCGTAGCGCACTGCACGGCGCAGGATGCGACGGATTACGTAGCCTGCCTTAGCGTTAGAAGGCAGCTGACCGTCGGCGATAGAGAACGCTACGGCACGCAGGTGGTCGGCGCATACGCGCATAGCCACGTCGGTCTCCTCCTTCTCGCCGTATTTCATGCCGGTGATAGCTTCCTCTTCCTTGATGATAGGCTGGAAGACATCGGTGTCGTAGTTGGAGTGCTTGCCCTGCATGGCGCGTACGAGGCGCTCGAAGCCCATACCCGTATCGATAACGTGCATCGGCAGCGGAACGAGCGAGCCGTTAGCCTTGCGCTCGTACTGCATGAACACGATGTTCCAGATCTCGATAACCTGTGGGTCGTCCTTGTTCACGAGTTCGCGTCCGGGCACCTTTGCCTTCTCCTCTGGTGTACGCGAATCGAGGTGAATCTCCGAGCACGGACCGCAAGGACCCGTATCGCCCATCTCCCAGAAGTTGTCGTGCTTGTTGCCGTTGATGATGTGGTCGGCGGGCACGTGCTTTGCCCAATATGATGCAGCCTCATCGTCGCGTGTGAGTCCTTCTTCCTCCGAACCCTCGAACACTGTCACGTAGAGATCGGCGGGGTTGAGCTTCAACACGTCTACGAGGTACTCCCAAGCGTAGTCGATGGCACCTTCCTTGAAGTAGTCGCCGAACGACCAGTTGCCGAGCATCTCGAACATGGTATGGTGGTATGTGTCGTGACCTACTTCCTCGAGGTCGTTGTGCTTACCGCTCACGCGAAGGCACTTCTGTGTGTCGGCACGGCGGCGCGGTTCGGGCTCGCGTGTGCCGAGGATGATGTCCTTCCACTGGTTCATACCAGCGTTTGTAAACATCAATGTTGGGTCATCCTTGATTACCATCGGCGCACTCGGCACGATGGTGTGTCCTTTCGACTCGAAGAACTTCTTGAACGAGTCGCGGATTTCATTAGCTGTCATCATATTATATAATATTGTCGTTTTGTTTTTAATTTCTTTCTAAAACGTTTGCAAAGGTACTTTGTTTTGGTTACTTTTGCAAATAAATTGCAAATAATATGGCATTGAATACCAATAAGAACGTGAAGTTGTACTACTCCATTAAGGAGGTGGCTGCTATGTTCGACATACGAGAGAGCACGCTGCGTTTTTGGGAGACGGAGTTTCCGCATCTGAAGCCCAAGACCGTGGGACAGAACGTGCGCCAGTACACGGAGAAGGACATCGAGCAAATTCGCGTGATACACAACCTTGTGAAGGTGCGCGGCTTCAAGCTATCGGCAGCACGCAAGATGCTCAACAAGAACCGCACGGGCGTGGACAAGAGTTCGGATATTCTTGCCACACTAATCAGCGTGCGCAACGAGCTGAAGGAGCTGAAGAAGCAGCTCGACGGGATGGTGTGATGCATAACGCAAGATGCAGATACTACAGAAACACGAGTTGCATGGCAAACCGTAGGAGGCTACGGCATTCCTGCCGTAGCCATTGCAAACAGTAGTAATAAGTTGCATTTCTATTACTAATGGGCTACGGCAGGAATGCCGTAGCCATTGCAAACAGTAGTAATAAGTTGTATTTCTATTACTAATGGCTACGGCAGGAATGCCGTAGCCTCCTACGATATGTATCGCCAACAAAACTCATCGGACGGCGGACGAAATCCAATCAGGCGGCGAACGCAATCCAATCAGGCGGCGAACGCAATCCAATCGGACGGCGGACGGAATCCGATCGGGCGGCGGACGCAATCCGATCGGGTGGCGGACAGAATCCGATCGGGCGGCGTTCGGTGCACGATGGCAATCATAAAGCTTTCACCCTTCCGCCCCACCCTTTACACCGTTAATTTATAAACTAAATCTACAATAAAACAATGAGAAAATTCTTCCTATTGTCTGCCGCTACGCTCCTCTCTGCCGTAGTTTCGGCGCAGACCGTAGCACGCATGGACGACTTGAAGCCCGAGCAGAAGTCGATGGCTGTAAGCCTCAAGCTCACAGGCGAACTGTCAACGACGGGCAACAGCGACTACCGCCAGTTGCGCGACCTTTGTTTCCAGATGCGCTCCGTAGACCTCAGCGAGGCACAGAGCACCGCAATCCCTAACAACGCATTCCACTCGCGCCACCAACTCGAGCAGATTACGCTGCCAACAGCAGCGAAGTCAATCGGCTCGCAGGCGTTCTTCGCATGCGACAAGTTGGGCAAGATAATCATTCCGGCTGGCGTTGAGAGCATCGGTGCAGCAGCGTTCTCGGGTTGTACTGCGTTGGAGGAAATCATCATAAAGGGCAATCCACAGATTGGAGAGTACGCTTTCGCACGACTCGCGGGGCTGAAGACCGTGCGCGTCGACTCGAAGGTGCCACCAAAGGCTGACGCTACGGCGTTCTACGGACTCAACCGCCAGAACGTGAAGCTCATCGTGCCCGCAGGCAGCGAGAAGCTCTACCGCAAGGCAACGGGATGGAGCCTCTTCTTCAGCGACGCTAAGGAGCCGTATCAGGTGAGCAAGCCGGAGGACTGCCTCGTGCCGTTCCCCGTAGAACTGCAACTGCAGAAAGGTAGCAGTTTGAAGGTGAAAACCGCCTGGAACATCATAGCTGCCGACGGACTCTCGAACGAGGCTGCGCAAGCACGACGCGTGCTAACAGAGCGCATCGGCAACATCGTGAATAGTCGTCAGCGCGGCACACAGATTACGCTGGCACTCGACAACTCACTCAGCGACGACGAGGCGTACACGCTCGCTATCAACGCAAAGGGCGTGACGGCGAAGGGCAAGACAGCACGTGGTGTGTTCTACGCGCTTATGACGCTCGACCAACTGCTGCGCGGCAATGGCTCTACAGAGTGTGCCGACGCTATCCCTGCGCTGTTCATCAGCGACAAACCACGCACACATGTTCGCGAACTGATGGTTGACCCTGCTCGTACGTTTATCCCGTTCGAGGACCTGAAGGCTTTTGTGCCCGAGATGGCACGCTACAAACTCAACGCCATGCACCTCCACTTGGTTGACGACCAGGCGTGGCGCATCGAGATAAAGAAATACCCACAGCTCACAGCGCAGGCTTCGTCGCGTTGGGGTCAGGACGACATACAGATGCCGTACAAGGGATACTACACACAGGAGCAGATGCGCGAACTCGTGAAGTTCGCCGCTGAATATCACGTAGACATCGTGCCGGAGATAGAGATGCCGGGACACGAGGTAGCTGCCATCAGCGTGTTCCCCGAACTCACTTGCCACCAGCGTCAGGTGCCGGTACGCACAACCTGCGGCGTGTCTAACGAACTGCTCTGCCCGGGCAATGACTTCACATACGAGTTCCTTGGCAATGTGTTCAAGGAGATAGTGGACATATTCCCGTCAAAGTACATACACCTCGGTGGCGACGAGGCTGGCAACCCGGCACTCGACTGCTGGACCGACTGCCCGAAGTGTCAGGCACTGAAGCAGAAGCTCGGCATCAAGACCACCGACCGCTCTGAGAACTGGCGTCTGCAAGGTTACTTGTTCGACCGCATGATTGAACTGCTGCGCGACAAGTACGGCAAGACACCAATGTTCTGGTACGAATCCGACTTCAAGGAGATTCAACCTGGTTGCGTAACCTTCGCTTGGCGCAGCGGACAGACTCAGGAGGCACTCGACGCTGCCGTGCGCAACAACGCACGCATCATGCTCTGCCCTGGCGAGCACTGCTACTTCGACTACCCAATGTCGAAGGGCGACATGCCGGAGGTAAACTGGGGTATGCCTGCAACAACCTTGCAGGATGCCTACTCGCTCGACCCGGCGTGGGGTATGGACGAGAAGTTTGAGCAGAACAACCTCTTCGGTGTGGCTGGCACACTTTGGAGCGAGTGCATCCCGACCGTTGAGCGCATCTACTACCAGGCTTACCCACGCGCCATCGCTCTCGCCGAAGCCGGCTGGACAAAGCAGCAGAACCGCTCATGGGAGGGTTTCCTCACTCGTCTGAAGCCAACGATGAAGGACATGATGCGCCGTGGCATCACCTGCTCGCTCGAAGTGAACGGCGAGAAGTAGGTCACGAAAGTACACTTTGAATGCCTTTTCTGGCAAAAACGCATAAAAAAATCCGCAATGCTAATCAACAAGCATTGCGGATTTTATATTTATAATATCTGTAAAACCTCTTTGAGGTCTTCAATCTTCTTTAGCTCATCCATGATGACGCTAACCTCGCTGCGATCGTGGACGCGAATCTCAATGGTGCCGTCGAAGATACCATCCTCACTCGAGATTGTGATGCGGTGCATATTGACATCGAGTTTGTCAGATATGACCTCCGATATCTCGCGCAGCATACCCTTGCGGTCGATGCCACGCAACTCGATTGTAGCATCGAAGAACATCACCTTATGCATATCCCACTTCGCATCAAGGATGCGGTTGCCAAAGCTTGCCTTCAACTTTGAAACCACGCTGCAGTCGCGACGGTGAATTTCTATGCGGTTCTTGTTATCTATGTATCCCATGATGTCATCGCCCGGTATGGCGTGGCAGCATGTTGGGAAGATGTATTGCGATATATTCTCCTCATTGATAACGACAGGCTTCTTCTTATTAAAGCCCTCACCAACAACAAACAGTTGGGGCTTCTTACCCTCCTTATTATCGCCCTTCTTGAGAAACGGCACGAACTTGCGCCAACCGCCATTTTGATCGGTTTTACGTTCACGCAGTTCGTCTAAATCCTTATCACCGAGCAAGACAGAACGTTTACCGAGCATCAAGAAGAGGTCCTCATGCTTCTTCGCCTCGTGCAGATCGCAGAGTTTATTGAGCACGGGGGTAGTCATCTCAAGCTCGTTCTTGCGCAACCACTCATCAAGTATCTGTTCGCCACGTTTCTGCAACTCGCGATTGTCGCGACGCAATATCGCCATAATCTTCTGCTTCGCCTTCGCCGTAAACACGAAGTTTATCCACGATGCCTGCACATGCTGCGACTTAGAGGAGAGTATCTCCACCTGATCGCCGCTCTGTAGTTTGTGGCTCAGTGGCACGAGTTTGTGGTTCACCTTTGCGCCGATGCAGTGCGAACCGAGGAAGGTGTGTATCTGAAAAGCGAAGTCGAGAGCCGTACACTGCGCAGGCATTGTCTTTATTTCGCCCTTCGGTGTGAACACGAATATCTCGCTTGCAAAGAGGTTCAGCTTGATGGTATCGAGGAAATCCATTGCGTCGGGTTGTGGGTCGTCGAGGATTTCCTTGATAGTAGAGAGCCAGTTGTTGAGTTCCGAATCTTCATCAACAGTCTCTACGCTCGACTCCAGTCCCTGCTCCTTATACTTCCAGTGGGCAGCGAAGCCCTGCTCTGCCACCTCGTCCATGTGGTCAGAACGTATCTGCACCTCTATCCACTTTCCCTGCTTCGACATGAGCGTCACGTGCAGAGCCTGATAGCCGTTTGCCTTCGGGTGGTTAACCCAGTCGCGCAAACGGTCGGGGTGCGACTTATATATCTGACTGATTGCGACGTATATCTTGAAGCACTCGTTGATTTCCTCCGAGCGTTCCTTCGGCGTATAAATTATACGTACAGCAAGAATATCGTAGATTTCGTCGAAGGTGACGTGCTTGTTCTGCATCTTATTCCAAATAGAATAAGGACTCTTCACACGCGCCTTCAAATCATACTTGATGCCCATCTTGTCGAGGGCAGCACGTATCGGAGCGGTAAAGTTCTCAAAGAGCACGTCGCGCTGCGCTTGCGTATCTGCAAGTTTTCCTTTTATATAATCGTATTCCTCCGGATGTTCGTAGCGGAACGAGAGGTCTTCAAGTTCGGTCTTTATCTTGTTCAAACCTAAGCGGTTGGCAAGCGGAGCATAGATGTAAAGCGTCTCGCCTGCAATCTTATACTGCTTATTGGCAGGCTGCGATTGTAGCGTGCGCATATTGTGCAGACGGTCGCATATCTTGATAAGGATGACACGTATGTCGTCGCTCATCGTGAGCAGCAACTTCTTGAAGTTCTCTGCCTGCGCCGATGCCTTGTCGCCGAAGATGCCGCCCGAAATCTTTGTCAGTCCGTCTACAATCTGCGCTATCTTCTCGCCAAAGATGTTCGAGATATCCTCTACAGTGTAGTCGGTGTCCTCCACTACATCGTGCAAGAGTGCGGCGCAGATACTTGTAGAGCCGAGTCCCATCTCCTCTACGGCGATGCGAGCCACGGCGATAGGGTGCATAATATATGGTTCGCCCGACAACCGGCGCACACCTTTGTGCGCCTGTCGTGCGAAGTTGAACGCCTTTGTTATTATGTCTACCTTCTTTCGGTGACGCGATGCCACGTATATATCAAGTACTTCCTTGAAGGCTTGTTCAATCATTTGGTCATCAGCAAGCTCACGCTGCTTGTCTTTCAGATTTTGGTCGTCCATGATTTAGGTCTCCTATATATTAATAAGGTATATATATGTATGCAGCAGTAGGAAGACTTCCGTATCATTACTACTTGACGCGGAGCTTCTTGCCTGCACGGATATTAGTACCGCTGATTTTATTCAGTCGCTTCAGTTTGCTCACTGTTGTTCCACTACGACGTGCGATTTCAGAGAGTGTGTCGCCTTGGCGTATAGTCACGCTCCTACTACGACCATTCGAGCCTCTACGTGTTCTCGATTTGCTGTGTCTACCTCTGCCTTTAGAGCGGTACGACACGGTTGGGGTCTCTGTGTTCACAGCCACCTCAAGTCGTTTTGTGAGCAGTTCGTCAGGGCGATAGGCGTAGATAGAGTCTTCGTTATCGATGAAGTTGCCCACCATAGCCACGGGCAGGCGCAGTGCTGACGGTTTCGTTCTGCCGTTAACCACATTGCGACGATACTGCGGGTTGAGTTGCTTCACCTGGTCGACATCCATACCAAGCACCTTAGCTACCTGCTCGAAGTGTACATCGCGGTTGACTACCACGGTGTCGGTCTTCACGGGCAAGTCGGCACGCATCGGACAGATGTTGTGCTCGCAGTAGTAGTTCATAATATAGTTGGCGGCGATGAACGCCGGAACATAGCCACGGGTCTCCTTCGGCAGATAGGGATAGATGCGCCAATAGTCCTTCTCGCCGTTTGAGCGATGGATAGCTCGGTTAATGGCTTCTGGTCCGCAGTTGTAGGCTGCTATGACAAGGTTCCAATCGCCGAATATCTTATAGAGGTCGCGCAGGTAGTGAGCAGCGGCGTACGATGCACGCACGGGGTCGCGACGCTCGTCGACAAGCGAGTTCACCTCCAAGCCATACTTCTTGCCGGTTGTAATCATAAACTGCCACAGACCAGTGGCACCGACGCGCGAAACGGCGTTCGGGTTGAGTGCCGACTCTATCACTGGCAGATATTTCAGTTCGAGCGGCAAGCCGTAAGACTCGAGCGCCTCCTCGAATATAGGCATATAGAAGTTCTGTGCGCCGAGCATAACGCTCACCGAGCGGCGCAAGCGTCCGCTGTAACGGTCTATGAACTTCTGTACGACATCATTGTATGGCATCTCAATGATTGTCGGCATACGGCTCAGACGTTCTTTATACACCTCCGCACTATACACGGGGTTCACATCGGGCATGTTGCAGTCGAAGCTAACATGCAGATAAGTCTTGCTATTGTAGTTGTTGAGCAGACTATCATAATCGTTGGTAAGTGCCTCGGGCAGGTCGATAACCTCCTGCTTGCCATGAGCATCGGTTATAACGATTTCGTCGTCATTATTCTCGCTCTGCGCGAGAGCCTGACTGGTAAAGCCGAAAAATGCTGCGGCTATAAGTATCAGTGATTTATTCATATTCGTTTGTTTGTCTTTAGAAATTCAGGCTACAACTCAATCCCAAGCTATTAGCCTTGAACGGATTTCTTTCGCGGTCGTTGTTGAGTATCGTAGGCTCCACCCTCAAGCTCAAGTCTTTCGAGATATCGAACTCGGAGAGCGATGCATCGACGTAGGCATCGATGATGGAGAGTGCGTAGACTCCCACCAAGCAGAAGAAGCTCAGGTCGCGCCAACGACGAAATTTGTCCTTACGCTTCTTGAAGAGTTGCTGATAGCGTTGTATGTTTGTCTCGTCAATCTTCGCTCCGAGATGCAAGAACTGATTATAGCTCTGCGTGTTCGGGTCGTCGTCCATCAAGTCGAGATACGCTTGCGAATAGTCGGAATACATCTGGTTGTTCCAACGCATGGCATAGGCGCAACCAACGAATCCGCCATACACGATCGGCAGTTTCCAATACTTGCGGTTGTATATCTGTCCGGCACCAGGTAGGACAATAGCGAGCCACATTGCACGCTTCGGGTTGGGTCGCCACGTGCTCCAGTCGCGCTTAGGCTTACCGATGACGGTGTCGCTGGCTACGAAGATGCTATCGGCTTTTATAGACGTGAACTGAACATCCATACTATCAGCTACGACCTGCTCTTGCGCCTTTGCTGTTGTACCGAACAGCAGCAGAAACGCAGTAAGTGTCAATGTTTGTAATATATATGTAATGTCCTTTTTCACTGTTCTTCTTTATGATTTGTTTATCTACAAGTAACGCACAGAACGTTTACTTCATCTTATCGAACACAGCCATGATATGCTCCAACTCCTCTTCGTTGGCGAAAGGAATGGTTATCTTTCCCTTGCCTTTCGGCGAGCATGTCATCTGCACTTTCGTTTGCAAGAATTCGGAGAGGTGGGTGCGCAGCGCGTTGTACTCCTCTGGAAGCTTCGACTTTGCCACAATCTTCTTCGAGCCACTGTTCACGTCCTCTCCATTCTTCAGCATCTGCGCCATCTCCTCCACCTTGCGTACGGAGTAGCCGTTCTTGAGCACTTCGTTGAAGAGCTTTATCTGCAACGATGGCGAATCGATTGCCAAGATGGCACGAGCATGTCCCATGTCTATCTCTTTCTTCTGCAGGGCTATCTGCACCTGAGCCGGCAGACGGAGCAGACGCAGATAGTTGGTAATGGCTGTGCGGCTCTTTCCTACACGCTCCGACACCTTCTCTTGCGTCATTCCGTCGGCATCGAGCAGATGTTCGTAGGCGAGTGCTATCTCTATGGCATTGAGGTCTTCGCGTTGTATATTCTCAACGAGAGCCATCTCCATAACGTTCTCGTCGGCGATGGTGCGTATGTAAGCCGGAATCGCTGTGAGTCCTGCCATCTGCGAAGCACGCCAACGACGCTCGCCGGCGATGATCTGGAAGCGGTCGTCAGACACCTGACGCAGCGTGATAGGCTGAATAATACCTATCTCACTGATGCTGTTAGCCAACTCCTGCAGTGCTTCAGGGTCGAAGTCGCGGCGGGGCTGATTGGGGTTTGCTTCTATCTGGCTGAGCGGAATTTCATTGATTGTGGACGTACCTTGCGTGCGCACACCACCGGTGTCGATAAGAGCGTCGAGTCCGCGTCCGCCTTCTATCTCGTCGAGTCCGCGTCCTAATACGCTTCTATTGTATTTCTTGTGTACTGCCATCGTCTTGTTTGTTTACTCTTTTTTCGTTTTTGTTGATTATTTCCTTGGCGAGTGCCAAGTGGTTCTTCGACCCTGCCGAGTCGGCATCGTAAAGTATTACGGGGAGTCCATGACTCGGACTCTCGCTGAGCTTCACGTTGCGTTGTATGACAGTCTTGAACACAAGTTCTTGGAAGTGTCGCTTCACCTCGTCGTATATCTGATTGGCGAGGCGCAGACGACTATCGTACATGGTGAGCAGGAAGCCTTCTATCTCCAACGCCGGATTGAGCTTGCTCTTTATAATCTTAATGGTGTTGAGGAGCTTTGTAATGCCTTCGAGTGCGAAGTACTCGCACTGCACGGGAATGATGACCGAGTCGGCTGCGGTGAGGGCATTCACGGTGATGAGTCCGAGCGACGGACTGCAGTCGATAAGTATATAGTCGTAGTCGTCGCGTATCTGGTCGAGCATATTCTTGATAACGCGCTCGCGGTTCTTCAGGTTGAGCATCTCTATCTCAGCTCCAACGAGGTCAATATGACTGGGAATGACATCGAGCCCGTTGATGTCGGTGGTGTAGACAGCATCGTGTACGTCAGCATGATCGATGATGCACTCGTAGAGCGAGCAGTCAATCTCCTTGATGTCCACACCAAGTCCGCTCGACGCATTTGCCTGCGGGTCTGCGTCCACCACGAGCACCGTCTTTTCGAATGTAGCGAGCGATGCTGCCAAGTTTATTGTTGTTGTTGTCTTGCCTACGCCACCTTTTTGGTTGGCCAATGCTATTATCTTTCCCATTTGAAGTCAAAATTATTCGGCAAAGGTACATATTTTATATGAGAATAGGCGCGTTTAAACCTTTTTTCGTACTTTTGCATAAGAAATAAAACCAAAATTATGAATACGAAAAAGCCATTAATACTGATTTCTAACGACGACGGCTATCATGCCAAGGGTATAAACTCGCTCATTGACATGCTGCGCGACATTGCCGACATCATCGTATGCGCTCCCGAATCGGCTCGATCAGGCTTTGCCACGGCGTTCTCTGCCACAATTCCGCTACGCCTCAAGCTGCGCCGCGACGAGGTGGGTATGCAGATGTGGTCGTGCAACGGCACACCGGTCGACTGCGTGAAAATTGCGCTGCAGGAGCTATTCGCCGACCGCCTACCCGACATGATTTTGGGCGGCATCAACCACGGCGACAACGCCTCGGTAAATGTTCACTATAGTGGCACAATGGGTGTGACACTTGAGGGTTGCATGAAGTACATCCCGTCTATCGGTTTCTCGCTCTGCGACTTCTCTTCGGATGCCGACTTCGAGCCGCTGCGCCCGTATGTGCGTCAGATTGTGCAAAAGGTGCTCAGCGAGGGTCTGCCTAAGGGCGTGTGCCTGAACGTAAACTTCCCGAAACTCACAGAGTTCAATGGCATAAAAGTATGTCGTATGGCTATGGGCACATGGTACAACGAATGCGTAAAACAGCGCCATCCGCACGGCTACGACTACTATTGGATGACTGGCTCCTACCGCAACGACGAGCCGGAGCAGGAGGACACCGACAACTGGGCGCTCACGCATGGCTACATTTCCATCACACCGACACGCATCGATGTTACGGATTATGACCTGCTGCGCAACTGGCAAAACAAGTTTTGAGAAAAGTAAAAAGGTAAAAAAGTAAAAAAGTAAAAGGGTAAAAAAGTAAAAGGGTAAAAAAGCCCTTCCAATCCTTGGCTTAGGAAGGCCTAAAGAGGCTTAGTTCGGCTTAAACGCACCCTAAAAGGCTTAGTTAGGCTTAGAAAGGCTTAGTTCTCTCAGAAAAAAAATCATGAAATACTACTTAATCGTTGGCGAGGCATCAGGCGACCTCCACGCCTCGCATCTTATGAAAGCTCTGCTCAAGGAAGACACCACAGCGGAGTTTCGTTTCTTCGGTGGTGACCTGATGTCGGCTGTCGGAGGCACACGTGTGCGCCACTACCGCGATTTGGCGTATATGGGCATCATCGCCGTACTGCTCCACTTGCGCACCATTCTGCGCAACATGGCGTTCTGCAAGCGCGACATCGTGGAGTGGCAGCCCGACGTAGTGATACTTGTTGACTATCCGGGTTTCAACCTGAAGATTGCAAAGTTCGTACACAACAACACGCACATCCCCGTTTATTATTACATCTCACCGAAGATATGGGCATGGAAGGAGTATCGCATCAAGGAGATTAAGCGCAACGTCGACGAGCTTTTCTCTATCCTGCCGTTCGAGGTGCCGTTCTTCGAACAGAAGCACCACTACCCCATCCATTACGTAGGCAACCCTACTGCGGAGGAGGTAAGACAGTTTCAGGCTACATACAACGTAGACGATGCCACTTTCCGCCGTCAGCATGGGCTCGATGAGCGTCCCATCATAGCGTTGCTCGCAGGCAGTAGAAAGCAGGAGATAGCGGGCACACTGCCACAGATGATTGCTGCTGCGCAGCGTTTCGCCGACTACCAGCTTGTGCTTGCTGCGGCACCAGGCATCGAACCCGAGTTCTACGACGCACACATCAGCGGAAGCAACGTGCGCGTGGTGCGCGGTGAGACCTACGCCCTGCTTTCTCATGCCCACACGGCACTCGTCACGAGTGGCACGGCTACGCTCGAGACGGCACTTTTCCGTGTTCCGCAGGTGGTGTGCTACAACACCGCGCTGCCCAAACTGGTGGGACTGCTGCGTCCGTTGGTGCTGAAGGTGAAATACGTGTCGCTTGTCAACCTCATCGCTGACCGCGAGGTGGTACCCGAATTAGTGGCTAACACGTTCTCCGAAGCTAACGTAGCCGAGCAACTCACACGCCTGCTTCCCGACGGCGAGCCACGCCAGCAGATGCTTGCCGGCTACGAGGAGGTATGGCAGAAGATTGGTGCAGACAGTCCGTCGGAGCGCACAGCGAAAGAAATGGTTTTAAAAGTAAAAAAGTAAAAGAGTAAAAAGGTAAAATGCACAACTGCATTTTACCTTTTTACTTTAGAATCGTGCCAAGACTCTTACATATACTTCTTTACGAACTCCAGCACTCTGTGCGTGTACTCCTCTTTGTAGTCACCATACGCATCGGCGTGCTTGCTGCCGTGTGCTATCCAGAGTGCCTTAGGCTGCGGTTTCGCCTCGTAGAGCGGATACACCATCCAGGTGGGCACAAACGTATCGTTGTCGCCGTGTATAAAAAGCATCGGCTTCTGGCACTTCGCCACCTGCTTCAGTGGCGATGCCTCATTGAAGTTCCAGCCGTACTTAACCTGCACAAGCCACGAGGCAGTGTACATCAGTGGGAAGTCTGGTAACGAGAAGCGGGCAGATATTTCGTTCGAGAACTCGTCCCACACGCTCGTATATCCACAGTCCTCCACGAAACACTTCACATACTGCGGTGTCTGTTCGCCACTGACACACATCGTCGTAGCGGCACCCATCGAGATGCCGTGCACCACAAGGCGCATCGAGTCGGCTTCGGTGCGGAACAGTTCGGGTGCCAGACTTATCCAGTGCAGCACGTCGAGACGATCCTTCCACCCCATCTGTATTGCGTCGCCGTCGCTCTGTCCGTGCGCATAGAGGTCGGGCAGCAGCACGTTAGCCCCAAGCTCACGATTGTAGATGCGTGCGATGGGCAACATACGTGTGGCGTTGTCACAATAGCCATGCACAAGCACGGCGGTGCGCCCATTCGCACGTGGCGAACGAACAAACAAAGCATGGGCACGCTTACCCGTTGTGGGCATCACAACGAACGTATCGCGCAGTGCGCCCACGGTTTGCAAGCTGTCGAGCCACGACTTCAGTTCGGGGAAACGCTTCTCTATCTGTGCCAAGTTGGAGTTGCGCTCGCGCTCAGCACTCACAAGGGCATAGTCGACAAGGTAGAACGAAGCTGCGGTGACGATGCCTAACAACAGTACAAGACTCGCACCGAGGCTTATCAATAGTTTTTTATGTTTCATACTGTTAAGAGTCTATAAATACTACTTCAGATACGGTTTCAGCACCTCCACCCACTTCTGATATCCCTTGCCGAGCAGATGCAGTCCGTCGTTGGTGTACTCCGGGTTCATCACGTCGGTAGAAGGCGTTACGAGCGACTTGTACACGTCGATGTATGTAACGCCGTGGCGTGCGGCAACAGCCTTTATCTTTGCGTTAAGCGCAGGAATATTCTTCTTACGGTCCATGTGACCAGAGAACTTGTTGAACTTCGGATTCACAGGGAACACACTCTGCACGTAAAGCTTCGTCGCAGGCGACTCGCGTTTCACGCGCTCCACAATCTTCTCCACGTTCTTCGCAATCTCGTCCACGCTCTTGCCGCGCGAAAGGTCGTTGGTACCGATGAGCAGGAATATCTTCGAGGGCTTACCCTTCGTGATGGTGCTCAGACGGTCGAGTACGCCTTGGGTTGTATCGCCACTGATACCGCGGTTCTTAGCGTGCGGATTGCCCAGCAGCTCTGCCCACTCGCCACCGTTGGTGATGCTATTGCCGAGGAAGATGATGTCGCTCTTGCTGGTAGGCAGCACCTCAAACAGAGTGGCACGCTGATAATAGAATGTGGAGTGTTTCTGCTCCTGAGCCTGCATCGTGCACGCACAGAACAGACTCAACATAACGATTAGCTTCTTCATAGTTGTACTTTTATTGTTACGCTACGCTCAAGTTGGTGCAGCAATCAGATTGAAACGTTTATCTAACTCTAACGACAAAAGTACTAATAAAAATTGAAAGCGACTATGTTTTTTGCATCCTTTTGTGCAAAAAACACAGCTACGAGGAAGACTTATTCGACAAAAATACGTAACTTTGCAAGCGTTAAATCAAAGTGTAACTAATTTATGGACGACTATCACGCGGAAAACCCGAATTTGTAATGCAGGAGGACGCTCTCACAATGCGGTCTCCCAAGCATCGTTTAATCCAAGGAGACAGCTTTATGAGAACATACTGGAACACCAATTCTACCCTCAAACAAATCGAAGAGTGGCAGCCGAACTGCTGGATACAAGTTACATGTCCAACAGAAGAAGACCAGCAATTGCTGGAAGACGAGTTTAACATACCCGATTATTTCCTTTCCGACATCAGCGATACCGACGAACGTGCCCGCTACGAGTACGACGACGGCTGGATGCTCATCATCCTTCGTATCCCTTACGTCAAGGAGATACGCTCACGCACGCCGTACACCACCGTGCCGCTCGGCATCATTCACAAACGCGACGTGACCATCACCGTGTGCTACTACGAGACGAACATGATGATCGACTTCGTGTCCTACCACCAGAAGCGCGGCGAGGGATTTACCGACTATGTTGACATGACATTCCGCCTCTTCCTCTCTTCTGCCGTGTGGTATCTAAAACGCCTGAAGCAGATTAACACGCTCATCGAGAAAGCGAAGCACAACCTCGACCACAACGTGAACAACGAGTCGCTCATAGCACTCTCGCGTCTGCAGGACTCACTCACCTATTTCGTCACATCTATCCGTGGCAACGAGACATTGCTTGCCAAACTGAAGTTCAAGCTGCAGGTGGACGAACTGGATGCCGACCTCATCGAGGACGTAAACATCGAGATGTCGCAGGCTCGTGAGACGACGAACATCTACTCCGACATCCTCGAATCGACGATGGACACCTACTCATCCATCATCAACAACAACATGAACACCGTGATGCGTACACTCACCTCCGTGTCAATCATCATGATGTTGCCTACGCTCATCTCCTCATTCTTCGGAATGAACCTCATCAACGGCATGGAAGAATACCCGTTCGGCTTCATCGTGGCGATACTTATCTCGGTGATAATATCAGCCCTTTCGTGGATTATACTGCGACATAAGCGACTGCTTTAAAGCAAAATGCAAAAATAAATTGCGTTTTTTGTCGCTATTCAAAATATTTTATTTAAGTTTGCAGTCTATAATAAATAATGTGAGGATGTGGCTTCGCGCCACATTCGTGTGAATTACCCTTATCATAAACTTAAAACAGTTAAATGATGGACTCTCAAGAAAACGCCCTGTTGCAAGGTGCACAAGAAGAGCAGAACGTGGAGCAGACTGCCGTAGAGCAGACCGCTGCAGCCGACGTTCAGCAAGTAGAGAACACAAAAGTCTACAAAACTAAACAAGAAGTCGTTGACCGCCTGAAGGAAATCGTCGCAAGCGACGAAGCTCCAGTTAAGGAGGAAATCGACCTTTTAAAGACAGTATTCTACAAACTCCACATCGCAGAGCGTGAAGCACGCCTGAAGGAATACATCAACGGCGGTGGAAACCCAGAAGCTTATCAGGTTTTGCCCGACGAAACCGAGGAAACTTTCAAGGCGCAAATGGCTGTAATCCGCGAGAAACGTGCGCAGATTATGCAGCAGCAGGAGGCAGAAAAGCAAGCCAACCTGGAGAAGAAACTCGAAATAATTGAGAAAATCAAAGCCATGGCTACATCGCCCGACGAGGCAGGCAAGTCGTTCGGTGAGTTCAAGGAGCTGCAGCAGCAGTGGAAGGACATCAAGAACGTGCCGGCTGACAAGGCTAACGAGCTTTGGCGCAACTACCAGTTATATGTAGAGCAGTTCTACGACCTGCTCAAGCTCAACTCTGAGGCTCGCGAATACGACTTCAAGAAGAACCTCGAGCTGAAGACAAAGCTCTGCGAGGCAGCAGAGAAGCTCGCCGACGAGGAAGACGTAATCAGCGCTTTCTACCAGCTTCAGGAGCTCCACCAGCAGTACCGCGAGATCGGACCAGTGGCTAAGGAGCTGCGCGAGGAGGTATGGGCACGCTTCAAGGCTGCATCTACCGTAATCAATAAGCGCCACCAGCAGCACTTCGAGGACCTCCGCGCTAAGGAGGAGGAGAACCTCGCACGCAAGACTGCCCTCTGCGAGAAGGTAGAAGAACTCTGCAAGACCGACAACAAGGGCGCTGCCGACTGGGAGAAGCACTCTAAGGAGATTATCGACATACAGAACGAGTGGAAGACCATTGGCTTCGCTCCGCAGAAGATGAACGTGAAGATATTCGAACGCTTCCGCGCTGCCTGCGACGACTTCTTCGGACGCAAGGCAGAATACTTCAAGGCACTCAAGGCTACCTTCTCAGAGAACATCGAGAAGAAGAAGGCACTTGTGGAGAAGGCGCAGGCACTCGCCGACAGCACCGACTGGAAGGCAACAAGCGACAAGCTCATCGCGCTGCAGAAGGAGTGGAAGACCATTGGCATGGTTCCGAAAAAGCTCGGCGACCAGCTCTGGCAGGACTTCCTCGGCGCATGCAACAAGTTCTTCGAGGCTCGCAACGCAGCCGGCGCCGGTCAGCGCAACGAGGAGCACGCCAACCTCGAGAAGAAGCAGGGCATCATCGAGCAGCTGAAAGCACTCGCCGAGAACGCTGCCGAAGCTACACGCGAGAAGGTGCAGGCACTCACCGAGGAGTACAACAAGGTGGGACACGTGCCGTACAAGGAGAAGGATAAGCTCTACGAGGCTTATCACGAAGTGCTCGACCGCATCTACAAAGAGCTGAACATCTCTACAAAGCGCCGCCGTCTGAACGACTTCAAGGCTAACATCAAGAACGTGGCAAAGCGTGGCGAAGAAGCTCTCGACAACGAGCGCGGACGTCTGGTTCGCCGCTTCGACCAGCTCAAGCAGGAGATACAGACCTACGAGAACAACCTCGGTTTCCTCAACGCAAGCTCCAAGAAGGGCAACAGCCTCATCGACGAGATGAACCGCAAGGTGCAGCACCTGCGCGACGACCTCGAACTGGTTCGCCAGAAGATAAAGGCTATCGACGCAGAAAACAAATAAACGCAAGTTAACAATGCCCAAAGAGGCTTAGTTCGGCTTAGAAAGGCTTAGTTCGGCTTAAAATAAAATGCCTAAAGAGGCCTACGAAGGCTTAGTTCGGCTTAAAAGCAGCCTAAGAAGACTTAAAATAAAAAAGATGGAGTCAACAATCGTTGGCTCCATCTTTTTGTTTTATCAGCGTCAGCGGAAAACACCGCCCATCAATTCTTCATATCCTTATCCACCATTGCCGCGACGCACGAATCCGACCACACATTCTCGGCGGTCTCAATCATATCGAGCACCGTGAAGACGGGCAGTATAACACCCATTATCGCAACCGGCGCACCCACGCCCGACATCAGCGAGAGCGTGAGGAAGAAGCACCCCATCGGCACTCCAGCGTTGCCGATAGCAGCCACCACGGAGATGAACAGCCAAAGCAGCATCACGGGCAGCGACAGCTCCACACCGCCGTTCTGCATCACGAAGAGCGACGTCACGAAGATGAACGCAGCGCAGCCGTTCATGTTGATGGTTGTGCAGATGGGCAGCACGAAGCGCGCCACCTTGCTGTCCACGCCGAGTCGCTCCTCCGAGGTCTGTATCGTCACGGGCAGCGTGGCAGCCGAACTTTTCGTGAACAGAGCCATGAGCACAGCCGGCATCATGCGGCGCATAACGTGCACGGGGTTGAGTCCGCGTGCCACGAGGAACAGTGGCAGCACCACGAAGAACTGCAGCACATTGCCACCCAATATCACGGCTACATACTTGCCTATCGATGCTACGACCGTGCCTGCTGACACCTCTGCCGACAGCTGCGCAGCGAACGCCACGATGCCCACGGGCAGCACAGCGATGAGCCAGCGGATGAGCCTTGACACTACCTCCTGCAGCGCACTCAGTCCGCGCATAAGCAGCACCTTGTTCTCCCCCTCAGGCATCTTCGCCAACGCCAAGCCCACAGCCACGGCGATGAGCAGCACCGACAGTACATTGCCCTCAATAAACGGGCGCAGGAAGTTGTCGGGCACGATGCCAATCATATAGTCGAAGTACGACCCATTGGTCACCTCCTGCGGTACGCCGTCACCCAAACGGCTACTCTTCACCATCTCCATCGGCAAGTTGTCGGGCGAGATGATGATATAGAGCACCATGCCCACAGCAGCTGCAGCGATGGTGGTGAGCAGCGTATAACTGATGGTATGGCGGAAGATGCGACGTGTTTCGCGCTGCATACCGAACGTTGCGAGTGTTGTTGTCACGGCGAGTGCTATGGTCGGCACAGCTATAAACTGGAAGAGACGTGTGAAGATGGTAGCCACAAAGTTAGCCATCGTGTTCACCCACTCCACGCCGAGCAATCCGAGGCACGAGCCCACGACCAATGCGCCAAGCCACAGCCAGAAGTTCTGCCTTCCGCCACAACAGGTGTGTTTTGTTTCTGATTTGTTGTTCATTCTAATCTCTAAAAGAAAGGGTTATTAAACGGTTTTCTTATTTCAGCGCTTCGATCTGAAGAACTCGGTCATAAGCGTTCGGCACTCCTCCTCCAGAACGCCACTCACCACCTCGCACTTCGGGTGCAGAGCCTTTGGAGCGAAGGCACGGAAACCGCGCTTCTCGTCTGCAGCACCATACACCACGCGCCGCACCTGCGCCCAGCCCAAGGCACCTGCGCACATGATACAAGGCTCTACGGTGACGTAGAGCGTGCAGTCGGTGAGATACTTTCCACCGAGCTGATTAGCAGCCGACGTTATCGCCTGCATCTCGGCGTGTGCCGTAACGTCGCCGAGCGTCTCCGTGAGGTTGTGTGCTCGCGCAATGATGCGGTCGCCAGCCACGACAACCGCGCCCACGGGTATCTCCCCCTCGTCGCGTGCCGCCTCCGCCTCCACTAAAGCACGACGCATAAACTGCTCGTCCTTCTTCTGCTGTTCTGTATTCTCCATGTCGTTTTATGTCTTCAAGTGGATACCTAATAAGTACATCGTAGATACTTAATATACACATCGTAGATACTAAGCAACTAAAAAAGTGAATACAAAGATAATGCAAAAGAAAGACAACACAAAATAAGTGGTACTTATTTTTTTATAATATAAGTACCACTACCGTATACCAACCTACTTACTTTCAACAATTTTAGCGATTCTAACGCTCACTTCATCCAACAGGTATAAAGGAATCGTTACCAACACAAGTGTCATCAAATCAGGAGGTGTCATAATTGCAGCAACAATCATAATAACGATTACAGAGAGCGCACCTGCAACAACCCTATAATACGAAATAACATTCGACGAAGCACTTCTAAATGTCCGCCGAATGTCATTCAGTTAGGAGTATTTTCCTTTGTCATTTAAACATATAAGTTACAATAATGAATGCCAAATATAACAACCATTAATCCTATTAGCAGCAGTTTTATTAATAAAATATATGAAGTCTTGTCACTTATATAATTCCAAGCAGAGGCAGCTTTTTTAGGTTCTAATTTCCCAAGTCGAACATACTTGTGTAAAACTCGTGCGATGTGTTGCATTATAAAGCGATACACCATTTCGATAGACAAGTATAGAATACAAAGGAAAATAACGATATAAAATTATCTTGTCAACTTATAGTTCATCCATTCATCCTTTACGGAATCAGAGAAAATTATTGCGGGAGTTTGTGGTTTCCGATTTATCACGATAGACTGGCGTTTTACATTTGTAGTGATATACTCAGATAATTCTCCTAAAGAGCATTTTCCTTTTGTCTCATTCAGTTTTTTCAAAAGGAAATAGGTAAATAAACCATGGGCTTTCTCATTATACGGATAAGCGGTTTCTTCTCCTGATGATGCTGTGAGAACAATAAGTTTGCCCATAGGTTTTTGTTCTTTGGCTTTAATGGCAACACCACGAGCCGAAGCCAACATACCATTACCTCTCTGTGCTCCACTAAAGCAAGCATCCATAAATACGATTACAGACTTAGCATTAAGTTCGCCCAATTCTTTGTAAAGTCTTGCCAGAGGGAAGCACACCTCTGTTGATTTGCCGTCAGCGTCGGTAGGAAGCAGATATGCTGTTTGGTCTTTCTCGTTAGGTATGCCATGTCCTGCATAATAGAAGATGACATTCATGTCGCCGTTATAAGCGTTGGCAATCTCTTTAATGTCATTGAGAGCCGAGAGCATAGAACCAAATGTAGCATCCTTATATTTACGAATGTTTTGCATGGGTATGCCAAGTGTCTTTTGGCAATATTGCGCAAATATGTTCATGTCGTTATTGGCAAACGCAACCTTAGGCACAAGGTTGTAGTTCTCGTTGCCTATAGCAATGACAAATGTGTTCGACTGTAATGATGCTGTTTGTGGAATGTTCTTGTCGATAGTATTATCTATAGTTTTCTTAGGAGACGTATTTGGGGCAACCGAAGTTCTTCCGTCAAGATCAACATTCAGAGTCGGCACGTCATAGCTTAAATAATCCAGATTGTCATTCGCAGCCCTCTCTGTGCTCTTCCATGACTTTTTGCCTAAACTGAATATGCAAGATGTTACAGCGATATTGTCATCTATAATACCATAGGTCGGCTGCATTGCTACTTTGCTCCAATTAGATTTGAACTGCATTGCTTCTTCTAACGGTATCTTTGCGTAGATGGTGTTTGCACCTTCTATGCTAACAGGATAAGCTCCATAGTCGGCATCGTATGTACCTAATGTTCCTTTTGTTGTTTTAGGTTTGTGCAGAGCTATATATTCAGTCTTTGCCTGATTTACAATCTCATCAACTTTATTTTTCTGATTTTCAGCAGTAACTCGTTGTTTCCATTGTTCAGTGGTTTCATATTCTTTCTTTTTTTGCCATTGTGGTATTTCTTTAGCTATTTTGCCTAATGCCATATAACTAAATGTTGTTTGTATCTTTTTGAATTTCTCATCAAATGGAGTACCCATAAAAGGTGTTGATGGATTATCACTTTTTGAGCCATACATTTCATACTTAATATTTGAATTCAAACCTTTTACGTCTTTTAGGTCTGTACCCCAAAAGGCACATTTGCCAATATGGGTAACAGAAGTAGGAATTTCTATACGCTCTAAACCTTTACAATTTAAAAAGGCACTTTCTCCAATATAGGTAACAGAAGGAGGAATTTCTATATGCTCTAAACCTTTACATTCAAAAAAGGCAGTTGTGCCTATTGACTTTAGATTTTTTGGTAAACGTATGTTTGATAATTTTGGATTATTTCGAAAAGCGTCTTTTCCAATTACTTCAATGTTATTATTTAAATAAACTTTTTCAAGCTGACCTCCAGTATAGACTTCATTGGACATAAAAGCCCCTTCACCAATTTCTCTTATAGGATCTGCTAGATACACTTCTTTCAAATTAGGGAAATTATCAGAAACTTTAAAGTCAATTTTTTTCAATGTTTTCTATTGCTAACTTCGTAACTTTCTTAAATAGTTCAATATTATAATCTTCAATTGATTTCTTGAGTGTATTGCCATCTATACCCAAAATAAGCGAATTTATCGCACTAAGAATTTTATCACAGTAATAACCACTTGTCCGTTCTAATTTTTCTATACTTCGCGGAAGAAATAATGCATCAAATTTTCCAATTGTGCCAAGCCAGTTTATATCAAAATTTGAGTATTGTGTAAATCTAAAATCCAACTTTTCTATATAACTTTTTTCAAAAGCATATTTATGAAAATCTCTAAGATGCTTAGGAAATCGTATATAACCTATGTGGCAATTATAAAAAGCATCTGGCGAAATACACTCCATTTCTTCAGGTAAATATATTTTCCGAAAAGAATTATAATAGAACGCTCCTGCTCTAATTTTTTTCACAGATTGAGGAACGATAATATCTATCGTAGATGCACCCCAATCCTGGTTTTTGTAATATGCCCAATTCTTCCCTTCTTTTTCTGGTTTCTTATTTGCAATTTCCACAACAGCATACTGTTTGTTCGTTATAGAAACGGTCGAAGGTATTCTTATCACTGTATCATTGATTTCGGTTCCAATAACAGCGACCTCATTATCATTAAGAATCCTATAGTGGAATCCTCCTACTTTAATATCCTTTTCATTTGCATACGCTATTGTACAAAGGAATAAAGCTACAATCAAAGTAAGGTGTAATCTTTTCATTGCTTTATTTGTTAATTGTTATAGTTGTTTTCTTTAACACCATATTAGTATCTCGTGCTCTGCATTTTGCCAGCCATTTTTGAAAATCATCATAAGAGAGTTCTCTTGGCAGCCCTTCATCGTGTTTGTTGTCTATCGCCTTCACAAAAGAGTTGGTTGAAAACACCACATATACTTGATTCATTTCCTGTTCGTGTGAGCAAGTCATGGTATATTCGTCTACGTATGGTTTAAGCTCTGGTGCTGCATTTTTTATAGAGAATAATACATATCTTTTATTGGCTTCCACTGGAAAACAAGCACTCTCCATGTTTTGGTATGGTAGAAGACAGAAAGCACGTTGGTCTGCATCTATAAGATATACTACAAGATAACCTGATGTGGGTGACTGAAATGAAACGAAGAGGTCATCACCGCTTTTAAACGAATCGCTTTCAAATCTGTCTTCTATGCCATTACGCAACACCAACGATTTGACATCAATAGTAGATGAAACAATTTCCCTAATCCGTCCTTTCGCCGCAACACGCACTACAAGCATATTCTCTTCATAGGAAATGCCGAATCGTGGTTTGCCTATTGTTTCAATCCACTCACCCTTAACCTCGCTTCCGCCGATAGAAAGAAAATCGACCTCCGACTCACCATTACTATTTTTCACCAATGTAGAATTCGATTGTGATATGGTTGTGCCAAACTCGTCTGCAATCAATTGGGTTTTCAGACGCTCCAACGCTATTTGCTTGGCTTTTTCCAAATCAACATTCTCAGGCACAAAGTATGTGTATTCTCCATCTACTGTTTTAGTCTGTTGAGAAAAACAACAGATGGAGAATGTGATGCACATCAAGCAGCATAGGAGCCTCTTTACCATCCTAATATCTCATCAAGTTTCTTATGTATTTCTTTCCCCTTTTCATTCAGCTCCTCTTGCACGGCTCGTTTTGCTGCCGCCTTTGCCATAGCACCATTGTAAGCTATACGAACAAGCACTTCTTTATTCTTGTTCGTCTTTATGCGATAGCATTCCATGACAGTTATGGTACGACCGATGTTTTGAGAGATGAGATTCTTGGCTCCCATAATACTTTGAGTCAATGAAGAAGCGTCTTCATTTGCAAGTTGTTGATTGGCTACTGAGTTCTTAATCAATGCAGTTACTTCTGTTTGTATCTGACCTGCAAGATTCTGCTTAGCTAATTCCAAGGCCTGCATTTTGGCGGCATCATAGTTCTCGCCAATACTCATCGCTTCTCCCATAAGATACTTAGGGTACATGTCATCATCATATTCCATCTGCATCATGTAAGACTTGTCCAATTGCTTCTCTAAAGGTAAGGCACCGGGTGCCGTTATCCAGCCTTCTTTTGTTAGTTTCTTGGCATCTTTTCTTGCAGCTTTAGATGCTTTTTTCGTTTAACTCACTCTTGGACGCTTTACGCATCTCTTGACGTTCTTTACGAACATCTTTTGTTGTCTGCGCTGTTATGTTTGCACTAAGGCAAAGAATGGCAAACGTACATACGAACATTTTTTTCATTGTAGGAATCTTTTAATTTATAATTGATTTTGTACTGTTTCTAAAAATCCATTTGGTATATAAGCTGTTGCGACTAAGCATAACCCTGATATTTCCACAACGACACGTTGCTGTCCTGCTATACGAGCCACACGACCGGTTACTCCCTTAAATTCTCCATCAATCACCTTTACTATATCACCACTTTTATAGTGGCATTGTTCCGCGGACACTATCCGTACATGCTCACTGTCTGTACTTGTAGCTTTGATAAAGTTCGTCATTGATGTAAATGGAATGGTAAGAGGGGGATGTTTGCCATTGTCCTCCAATGGTTTTGTCTTATCAAGATAAAATTTTAAAACAGAGGTTTCTTCTCCCTTTTTCTTGATAATGGAGTTTACAGTCTCCCTTGTAGCATATACAAAAAAGAGATTGGGAAGAAGAGGCTGTAATATTCGCTTCTTCTTCCCAATCTCTTTCTTTATTATATAATGCATAGGCATATATGACTGCACATTGGCTGTAGATATGATGTCGCAAGCTTTCTGTGTTCTGTTGTAAGTCACTCGCAATACGAACCATTCGTGATTTGCCTTTTGCACATAGTCCGAGGACACCCCTGTTTGTGAGCGTTGAGCTTCGGGGAGGACGTTGGAGGTAAGTCCAACGTGAGGAGATTTGCTTCGACCTTTGGGAGTATGCGCATTAAGCAATGCGTTCATATCGTTTTTTATGTCTGACGTTAAGTCCGCAATTATTGACATAAAAAAGCGTGGAATCGTCCTGTTGTCCATTCCACGAGTCGAGGCTCTTGCATTGCCTATTATAGTCGAACAGACAACGTCAGAGCCCACGCCGATATGAAAACCATTACCGTTAAGAGACTTCTATGATACATCTGATTGTATCCCAAAAGGATACAATCTATGCTTACAAGGTCTCCACGGGGATTGATAAATCACACCCGGGACATCTACCGTTGACCATATTCGAGACTATAATTCAGAATGTTTGCAAGATTCGACTCGTCTCAAACACAGCGTAAGATAAACGCCTTCTATATGTCTTGACTCTCTTCCCACCCATTGCCCGCTTATTACCGAGAAAGTTGTTTGGACTTCTCAGTTTTCAGCTCGGCGTTGGCTGCCTGCGTATCGACATTGGGCGAACCCAATTTGACACACAGACTTGAGAGCCACTGCAAATTTAATGATATTTTATCATAACAAGCAAGGTTTACACGAAAAATATATCAATACCATCCAATTTTAACATTCAAACGACGAAGAAATCCACTTTTGCGTATTTTTCTTGCTAAAAAGTTTGTATTATGAATGATTATTCGTATCTTTGCTGCACGAGAACCCGCCAAGCCTCTCAACGATGCTCAAATGTGCGGGTCGTTTTTGTTTTTATGGGTATATGGCAGCAAGAGTTCCGTTTATAAAAACATATTCCACACCCCAAGAGTTAGTACAGATACTCAAAACAAGAGGTATGGAGATAACCGATGAGGAAAAGGCTCAGCATTATCTTTCCCACATCGGTTACTATCGTTTGTCTGCCTATATGTACCCATTGCTTTCAATTCCCAAGGAGCAACATCTATTCAAGCGAGGAGTATCTTTCGGTAAGGTTATGATGTTGTATCGCTTTGACAAGAAGCTACGCTTACTCCTATTCAATGAAATTGAAAAGATAGAGGTCGCAGTGCGTTGCGCTATCGTCAACTTTGGAACTGAAATGACAGGTAACCCTTTTTGGATGACTGATTCCGACAATTTCTCAAATCCGTCCAAGTTCAATCGCTCTATACGTCTTATAGAAGATGAACTGAACCATACAAAAGAGGATTTCATCAACCATTTCAAAGAGACATATACCAATCAGTACCCACCTTCATGGATGCTGGCCGAGATATTGCCATTTGGTGTAATCACCAATATTTATTCTAACATCAAGAATAAGAAAATAAAGAAGCGTATCGCACAGTCATTTGGCTTACAAGTTGCACCTTTTGAATCTTGGCTTACCGTTATCACTGTAACAAGAAACTCATGTTGTCATCATTCACGTGTATGGAATAGGGTGTTCTCTATTCGTGCTACCATGCCTGTCAGAATGTCACGTCCTTGGATTACCTTGCCAACTGATCCTTTGAAAGTGTACTTTGATATGTGCATCATCAAGTACTTCCTTGATATTATCTCTCCAAACAATGATATGCTTGATAAGATGAACAGTCTTTTTGCTACGTTTCCAGAAATAGATAAGGCTGCCCTTGGTTTTCCTTCTGGTTGGGAAAACGAACCGCTATGGCAATAAAAGGCATATGGAGCTACTACAAACCACCTCACATCACCCACATTTTTTGTAATTCCAGTGTGACAGAAGGTTAAACCTCAGATTTTTGAAGCAACTTTCTTAGATAAATCCTTGTTGGTTTCAAAATAAAAACGTAATTTTGCATAAGATATCCTGCATTGGGCAATCTGAAAGATAGCTTTCATTGCGCTCGATAGTGCTATCTTTGCATAAGATTTTAGAAAACAAACGATAATGGAACAGGTAGAAGAAAGATATATTAGTTTGCTAACCGACTTTGGTTTCAAGCGAATTTTTGGATCGGCTCCCAATAAGGATTTGCTGATTTGTTTTCTCAACAGCTTGTTTAATGGTAAACAGGTTGTGAAGGATGTGTCGTATCTTAACCCGGAGCATGTGGGCGATGTCTACACCGATCGCAGAGCCATCTTTGATGTATATTGTGAGGGCGAAAACGGTGAGAAGTTCATCGTTGAGATGCAGAACGCTTATCAGACGTATTTCAAGGACCGCTCCCTGTTCTATTCCACATTTCCTATTCGAGAACAGGCACCCAAGGGGGATGACTGGGATTTCAAACTGAATCATGTCTATACCGTTGCGTTGCTCAATTTCAGCATGAACGACGATGCCTTCGACAAGGAAAAAATCCGCCATCATGTGCAGTTGTGCGACACAGCTACTCACAAGGTCTTTTATGACAAGCTTGAGTTCATTTATGTCGAGATTGCGAAGTTCAATAAGAAGCTGGATGAGTTGCAGACGCTTTACGAAAAGTGGCTCTATGCACTGAAGAACCTCTATAAGCTTAGTCAACGACCTAAAGAACTGTGCGACAAGGTTTTCGACCGACTCTTCGAGGAAGCAGAGATAGCCAAGTTTTCTCCGCTGGAAATGCGGGAGTATGAAGCCAGTAAAAAGGCTTATCGTGACATTAAGAATTCCGTGGATACAGCCAAGCGCGAAGGAATCGCTGAAGGCATGGAGAAGGGCATGAAGCAAGGCATGGAGCAGCGAAGCCTTGAGATTGCCAGAAAGATGTTGGCAAAGGGAATGGATGCAGCGTCGGTGATGGAAATTACTGGTCTGTCAGCGGAGCAGATGCAGCAGCTGAAAGCTTAATGACTAACAGAGATTTCTCGGTAAGTCATTGAGACATCTCTGTGACTTGCCGAGATGTACTAACTTCCTTACATGCGACCTTTTGACATGAATGCCAGTGTAATCGTTTGCGCAGATTTTTGCGCAAAAAATACCTTGTAATCGTACCTTGCTTTTTACATTTTTTATATATTTGCAGCGAAAAAGAAAAATGAACCAATAAAATCGCCTACGGGCGTTGCAGGAAAGGACTGCAATTCATTAAACAAAAATATTGAGCAAAGGAAAATTGTTGTTTCTAACTAACTTATTATTCTTTCAATTAAGAACAATGTAGTTATCCATTCCGATGGAATTCCTTGGTTTTGGAAAACAAGGAAAGTAAAACCTACAGGAAATGACGAGTTAACTAAAAGCTAAACATAAAGTTTAAAACTATAAAAATATGAAGAAAAGATTTACACTAATGATGATGGTGTTATGCTTCTTAATGAGCATACCACTGAAAATGATGGCTTATGACAAAGTTACAGTCGTGAGTCAGTATAAACAAGGTAAAGATTGGAAAGAAAATCCCAATTTTAATTTTACCACAGAAGATGGTAAAATTTATACTTGTACATTGAATGATGTGCCTTCTGAAACAGAGGCTATTTGGTTCCGTATTGTCAAAGGAGGAAAAGAGTATGGACCAAAAAGTGATGCTTCAGAAGACTTGGTTCTGACTGGTTCTTATCAGCAGATTTATGAAGGTAAAGCTAAAGCTCTGAAGATAGTTCCTACTTCAGGTAAGACTTCTTATACCATTACTTATGATAGTGAAAATAACCAGATTAAGTATGATGCTCCTGAAGGTGGCACAACTGGTGGTGGCTCAACTGACCCAACCGAGAAATGGGATACAGAGACTGTCAATCGTCTCAAAGGTCGTGTTTACTCTCAGGGATTCTATCTCGCTGGTAACTTCTTCAGCTTTCAACCGAAAGAGAAAGTTGATCATGGTGATCTAATAACTTATGATGATGCTGTGTTCAAGTTCCAGCAGCAGAAGAATGATGCTACCATTGAACCCGGAAAGGACTATGAAGTATATAAGGTAGAGATTCCTGCTTCTCTTACTGCTCATGCACAGGTAATGTATGTCGATGAGTTCGGAAATAAAAAAAATATCTTTGGCCCAGGTAGTGCCCAGGGTATCAGTAAAACTAACCCTAATACGGATAAGTATATAGGGTGGTACGTTGCTACGGTTAATGCTTGTGATCCTATTACTCAAGAGAATGGCAACTATTGGAATTTTAAGACTCGTAATGAAACCAAAAATGAATATTCTGATGGTATGTATAATCTGTATATTGCTGTCGACGCTACGACTCATGAAGTTAAGTGGTGGAAGATTGAGCATGATAGTGATAGGCGTGTAGCTTACTTTATCAGTGATGCGCCAAATGCAACAGCTATGCCTGTTTATGATGCTTTCGACACTAGCCATAACTCTGAAAAATTTAGTAATAAGTTCTATGCTTCTGTAAACTTTTCAGCAGAACGCAATTATTATGTTATTTCAAATTATTTGAAATCTCAAGATTATGTTAGCTGGACAGAAAAAAAAGGTTATGAAACTAAGAAGAATAGTAAAGACTATGTTTCAACAACAAACAAACTGTTTTTGCTAGGTAATGGTGGCTCAGCCTATGATCCAAATAATAATACCCATCTATTCTCTCCTAATGAAAAGCCAATGCCTGGTGGTGATTTAGGTAATATCGTCGTTGAATATAATCCTTCCAATGGTCGTGACGATTTTGCAAATAATGATAAACACCTTGGTTTTAGTGGTCAGGTAAAGCTGGCAAATGGAACTGTAAAAATTAAATCAGTATCTATGGTAGGTGACGCTATTCCTGGTACTACGAAACTTGATGCAACAGGCAAAGAAGTTTGGGATTACACCTCTCAAGCAGCAAATATGACGTACGATGATGTTGAGCAGTGCTATACGACTACTATTGTAACAACTGCAGGTGATGGCGAAAAGCATTTCAGATTCGTGGGTAACCATGATCCTAAAATCAATTGGTATGAGGATACCACGGACGATCCCAAAAAGAAGGCTAAGACTCCTTTAACAACGGAAGGACATACCGCTGATGCCAATGATCCTAATAAGGTTAATTATACACATGATGGTGCTCACTCAGAAGAAGATTGGAATATCATCTGGAACCGTCCTGCTGGACGCTGGACCGTACGTCTTTACTTCTATACCCGTAACGTTGATGGTGGTGATCCAGTTACTGACTACTATTATACCATTACAGCAAATAATGATTTGGTGTTGCGCGATTTCAATGATGTTAAATATAAGAATGAAGAAAAACGCGATATTCTCTTGAGAGGTGGATATAAGTTCTTCAGAACATGGAGCGATCACAAGGCTTGGAAGGTTTCTAAGGATGTTGATATATTCATTGTTAATGATATGAACGAAGGAACCAATAGCGTAGAGTACTCTTTGAAGAAAATTTCTGGTTCAGAGACTGCAAACGTTATTCCTGCTGAAGTTGGAGTGATTCTTGCTACTAAGAAAGATGCAACAAATATAGAGGGTGGTGGTAAATTTAATGTTCGTCCTTCACTGACATCTTACAACACCTTGGTGATTCCAATGGAGGAGTTTACTGGTGAAGTGACAACAGCAGTAGACTTAAAGAAAAATTGCTTAAAGACAATGGTTGAAGCTGGCGTAGTTCCAACTTATAATGCGGCTGACGATGAGTATAATTATCTCTTTGGTTTCTTCCGTGCTCAGAAGGGATTGAACGATTATAAAAATTATACTGCACAGAAGTTCGTCTTAGGTTTTTGGCTCTCTAAAGGTTCTGGTCTCTTCTATAGCAACAGTGCTTATTTGCCAGTAAAAAGTGGAAAAGCAGCAAATATGAAGTTGGGTACTAAATATGGTCAGTTTGTAAAAGATCCAACCACAGGAAATCCTAAGTATATTCCAGCACTTTTGTTCGACTTTGCTAATGTTGGAAGCGGTACAACAGGTATCAACGAGGTGGTAAATCAGAGCACTAAGTTGAACGACGGCAAGTACTACACCCTGAGTGGTCAGCAGGTAGAGAAGCCTACAGCAGGTGGTATCTATATCCACAACGGCAGAAAGTTCGTGGTTAAGTAAATATAAACATTGTAGAACAAGTAAGCAAATAAAAAGATGAAGAAGAAATATATACAACCGAATGTTTCAGTAAGTTTTGTAGTTGTGGAGTCTAAATTGTTGGTTGGATCTGGCGGTATCTATACTGATCAAAATGATGATGGTGGTTCTTGTTCCAAGAAGTACGACTTCACCAACGACAGTTTTGACAACACAGCTTGGCCTAAGGATAAATCACCCTGGGAAGACTGATGATTAGGCTTCATTACATTTTCAGTAAATAGTAAGAATAGGTTGAGAAAAGTGTAAAATTAATTAAAGGGTTAGTTTAATTAGTTTATTAATCGCTATTATCATTAAAGAGGGCTGCAGAGATGCAGTCCTCTTTTGTTTTGTAGAGTGTAGAATGTTAAGATATTTATGCAATCGATTGCATATTAATATTCGCAATTTTTAGCATTTATTTTACCACCTTATATATATAATAAGTAATTTTGCAATAGTAAGCTAACAGAAGAATTACAAGTGGTTTAAGTATGGGCCGAAGGCCCAAAAGCTCCAATGAGCAGCACGCCCTGAACCAACGGTCACCGGCGCGTAGCGGAAAGGTAAAGGGCAGAAGCTCTTAGCCCAGGGCAGCGCCCTGGGTTGTTTTGGACGCAAATCTGTCGCCCTGTAAGGGCAAAAGCTTTAAAAATCAAGGCAATACATAAAGCTTCTGCCCTTTCAGGGCGTGTGGGGCTTACTTGCGAAACTTGAATTCTTAACTTCTGAGCTGAACTCTTCTTTTTTTATCTTTTTTAATCTCTTATCTTTTCCGTTTTCATAAAAATAAGCTATCTTTGTCGCCCAATTATACAAAAACATGAATGTAATGATGGATGAGAAACAGAGATTAAGATCAGTTTACAAGGTAACAATAGCAGGCAGCATCATCAATGTGCTATTGCTCGTGCTGAAGTTTGCCGCAGGCATCTTGGGGCATTCTGCCGCCATGATAGCCGATGCCATCCATTCGCTCACCGATTTCGCTACCGATGTGGTGGTGCTGGTATTCGTAAAACTGGGCAATAAGCCGAAGGATAAAGACCATGATTATGGGCATGGCAAATACGAGACGCTTGCAACAGCCATCATCGGCATTTCGCTCTTCGTGGTGGGTGTGATGATCTGTTATTCTG
>OIWV01000218.1_pt1 | contig 55227 bp, 64 predicted proteins | sample 1587751 | NCBI WGS metagenome assembly OIWV01 (sample SAMEA3888913, study PRJEB22519) | human gut metagenome | biome: human gut; feature: human-associated habitat; material: faeces | place: Denmark | collected 2010
TTTTAGATTGCTCTTGTATTTTGGTTTGTAGTTTCGGAATTCGATTTTCTTGAATTTTTATGATCTTTTGTTCGTTGCGATGAATCGCAGCTTCTGCCATAGTTTTGATGCCGGGAACTTTCGCATTTTGAAATAAACTGTGGAGCATCTGATTGGTATCAATAAGTCGTTGTATCTTATCTGAAAATCTATCGATTTTGCCTTGATTGGTTTGAATTTTATTCTCTAATGCAGTCCTTTTTTCGGAAAGTGCGTCTAATTTTTCAGTGTGTTGGATTGCTTTTGCTTGTAAGATCGGGAGAAGTTGATCAGGTTGTGGTTGCCCTGAAAATACGCTTGATTCGGTGTATTCTGCCTTGTCTTGACTTTGCTGCACTTTTGCAGCCTGTTCTTCCAATTCTTTTTGACGTTCCAAAGCCCTTTTTAATTGTTGCTGCAAGTCATCTAATTCTTGCTGGGCTTTTGAAGTATCGTTTTCATGCGGACGTGCAGCTCCAGAAAGAGCATTTTGTACAATGTCCCAGTCCTTTTGGGAAAAATGTAATGTCAATCGAGAATCATCATATCTTCCCGAAAAAGGCACTTGCTTTTGCAAGTGCCTTTTTCTGTGAAAGAGCGCCGTAATGATACGAAAACCCATGGAAAAACGCCAAAATGATTACCGCCAACGGGGTGTGCTTTTCCGCTGGCGGTTCGTTTTCTCATTTCACATATTCCTGCTCGATTGCCACGCCGCATTTGAATTCGACCACAATGCCGTCGTTCCTGACGTGTATCCTGTCGACAAGCATTTTCATGGTTGTGCCATCAACTGTGGTGAGCGTATCACTTTGCATCGTTTGCTCTATGAAGGTATCGAGCCACATCCTGACCTCGGCATATTTGGCTGCCGTTCCTTGCAGCTCATTGCGTTCGGCCTCCAGTTCCTTCATACGCTCACTGTACTCTTTGACCCGTGATGCATATTCCACAGCCCCGATTTCCATCCGCTGCTTTGCCTTGTGCAGTGCGAGCGCGGCTTCTTGCAGCTGAATGGTTTCTTCATCGATCCTATCCATAGCTGCTTTGTTTTCCGGTTCCAGTGCGAGCTCAGTGCCGTCCCTTACCACCTCGACTACTTCTTCAGCACTATCGACGAGCCTTCGCATTGCGGTGAGGTAAGTTGCCTCCAACACATCTTCGTTGACATGATGGCTGTCGCATTCTGCTCGACCATTGTTTATCCTATTGCAGCAGCCCCATGATGCCGTCCGCTTTCCACTGCCCATTGTTCGTACCTGCCTGCGTAGCTTGGATCCGCAGATGCCGCATACGAGCATCCCGCTGAATGGATAGCGGCTGCTGTACCTGCCGCCACCGACCTTATTGTCATTTGCATCTCTTCTTCGCTGCATCTCTTGCTGTGCCAGATCGAACAACCCTTTTTCAATGATTGCTGGGTGTGATCCTTCGACATAGTAGATCGGCGCTTTCTTGCCGTCGTTTTTCTGTCGGTACTTTGTGAGCACGTCCGGTTTGAACGTCTTGCCGAGTAGCGCATTGCCTGTATATTTCTCATTCGTGAGGATGCTCTCGATGACATTGTGCCGCCAGTTTTCCTTGCCGAGCTTGGTTTTGACTCCATCCGCCTGTAGCCGCTTTGCGATCTGCGTAATAGAGTACCCGGCGATGAACTCCCGGTATATCCTCCTGACGATTTCCGCCTCTTCTTCGTTGATCTCATATACATCGTGGCCTTCATCATCTTTTCCGACCTTTCGGTATCCGAGCATGAGTCCTGTATTCAGTATGACGTCGCCTTTCTGGAACTTCCGCTGCCATGCCCACTTAATGTTGCTACTGATCGTGCGGCTTTCCTGTTCGGCCATAGCCGCGAGGATTGTCAGGAGTACTTCGCCTCCGGGTGTTAGAGTGTCAATGTTCTCACTCTCGAAGTACACGCTGATTCCAAGATCCTTGAGCTCTCTGATGTATTGCAACGCATCGACAGTATTCCGAGCGAAGCGGCTGATGCTCTTAACCAGCACTTTCTGTATTTTCCCCGTGCGACAGTCCTCAATCATGCGGAGGAAGTCCGGCCTTTTTTCTGCTCGCGTCCCGCTGATGCCGGGATCCGCATAGACATCAACGAACTGCCACTCTGGTTTTGAGTAGATCAGCTGTTTGTAGTGCTCGACCTGCCGCTCGAAGCTGTCCTCCTGTTCTTCTTTTTCGGTGGACACTCGGGCGTATGCCGCCACCTGCAGCCGCTCAGATTGGTTATCCGTCACATCGATAAACATCTGCGGCATGGTTCTTACTACTCTTCTTGTCGCTGTCGCCATTATGACTCCTCCTTCTTTTTATTCCACCCGACTTTGTTCCCGGGCTGCCCATTATCGTAGGTGCGCGTAATTTTCGCTCCGTTATAGAACACGAAGGTCACCGTGAACATTGTCACGACGACCTTCGATAGAAATCGTTTTGCTTTTTCTTCGCTGAAATCTGTAATCGGCACATACTCGCTTTCGGGCACACGTTTTGCCCTGCGTTCAGATATCTTATCACTGATGTCAGTGATCTGCATTTTGACGCTTTTGCGTTCTTCCTCATATGCCGCCTTCGGGATCAGCCTCTGCATCATGAGCTCTGCGAGCTCCTGCTCCTGCTGTCGCAGGTCTTCGAGCACTTCCTGCAGTGCTACCATTGAATCGCCCTGCGGCCTGCGCTCGATAAATTCATTGTAGGCGGATATGAATTTCTCCTTGAGCACAGTGTCCTTGATTCGGCTGTTGCCGCAGGCTTTTTTCCCATCTCTCAGATATGTGCGGCATGCCCAGATGTCTGTCTGCCATTTGCACTGGCTGTTATTGACCTTGTGCAGATAATTTTTTCCACAGCAGCCGCATTCTATCATGCCGGTGAAGCTGTGTGCGATTCTTGTCCGGCAGTGGTTTCTGCTGCGTTCTTCCAATATGCGCTGTGCGGCTTCCCACATATCTCTATCAACGATTGCCTCATGTGTGCCTTCCATGTAGTAGCGAGGTGCATATTCGGCGTTTGGGTTCTTATGGTATTCTCCGAAGTGCCTGACCGATTTCCCCATGATCACATCGCCCTTGTATTTTTCGTTTCGCAGTAAGCCGATGATGTGCTTCGCATCCCACGGATACCCATTCCGGCTTTGGACGCCTGCTGCATTGAGCGCATCCGCAATTTTCTTTGACCCAATGCCGCCGTCCACGTAGGATTCGTAGATGTATCGAATCACTGCCGCCTCTTCTGGCACAATCTCCAATTCATTATCCGCTGTCAGCTTCAGGCCGAAGAGCCCGCTGCCGACGCTGATCCAGCCATTTTCGCAGCGATGCTGAATTGACCAGCGCTGTCGTGCCGAATCTACCTCCAGATCGTTTTCTGCAATCGTCGCTGCGATCGTCAAGAAGATTTCGCTTGTCGGCTGGAATGTGTGGATGTTTTCATTCTCAAATACCACCTCGATACCGAGGTCGCGGAGTTCTCTGACAGCTTCCAGCAGCTGTGTTGTATTCCGTGCGAAGCGGGATACAGATTTCGTATAGATTTTGTCGAACTTATGCTCCCGTGCCTCCTGCATCATCACAAGGAATTTTGGACGCTTTTGTACACTGTGTCCGCTGATGCCCTTGTCTGCATAGATACCAATGAGGTCTGTATTCGGGTCATCTTCGAATGCACTCTGCCAGTAGTGCTCTTGGAATTCGTAGCTATGCAGCTGTGCATCTCGCTCCGTCGATACACGGATATATGCGACTGCCCGTGTTTTTTCCATGTCGTTCTTTCTCCTTTCTATGTGCTGGACTCGAACCAACGTATTTTTTTACCCCCGCCATTGGAGGCGGGGGTAAAGATACCAGAGGACTCTTAGAAAGTCCAGCCCAAAAGCGAAAGAACACAAAGAATTATCAACTTGCCTTTCTAAGGGCTTTCTGGCTGCTGTTATTGATTTTTTCGCGCTGTTTCTGCGTGATCAGCCCTTTTACCCAGAGCTGTGTAGTGATTGCTTCAGCTAACGCGATTTTCACCTTTGTCCTATCACTCATGGTTGCACCTCACTTACTTCTGCGGGATCTTAAGTTTCTGCCCCGTATAGATGACAGATGATTTAAGGCCGTTGAGCTTAACAATCTCTGTGTAGCGGCTGCCGTTGCCGAGATACTTCCTTGCGATTCCCCAGAGGGTGTCGCCATGTACCACGGTGTGAATGCGGTAGTCCTCGGCGGGTTTCGTGCCAGCCACGGTAAGTGCCGAGGTTTTGACCGGCGACATGATGGCGTACCTGCCGGATTCATCCTTGTTGATGACGGCACGGTCGCCGCTGACCTCGACCACATACCAGCGGAGCTTCTTCACCCAGCCGGGAATGGATTTGCCGCCATAGTAGGTGCTGCCCGTGATAGTCACGAGGTCGCCGACCTTGATAGAGCCGGTGGGCTTGGCCGGGTCAACCGGCTTCACCTCACTGCCGAGAGCTGCCGTGACCTTGGATGCCAAATCGCCCATGCGGGCATACATCCAGTTGCCGGGGCAGCTCTTGTTTGCAAACCACCGATGGACAGTCAGAACCATCTCGTCAGATTTCGGCGTGTAGTTCAGCGTCTTGGCCTTATCGCCGAGCCAGAGCAGCTTCGTCTTTCCGTTGCGCTTGCAGATGTCGGTGCAAAGCTCGATGAGCCGCTGGTACACCACATCCTTAAAAGCGTAAGGCTCGGTGTTGTCGCTGGCACACTCAATGGTGACGGCTCTCTGGTCATTAGCATTGGAGGAAGAGCACCAAGAGCGGTTTTTCTCCTCCACATACATTCCGACCCTGCCGTCCACGCCAATGCCGTAGTTGCTGCTTGCCTGCCGTGAGGTCGGCAAGAAGATGTTGCCGAGCGTTTCAACTGAGCACTGACCCACCACGCAGTGGGGCGTGATGCGGTCAATGCTGTGGGTGCGCTGCCCGGAGTGGTTCGGGCTGAGTTTGGTGTAGGACACCAGAGAGCTGTTCGTGTAAGCCATATTATTCATCCTCCTTTTCACTGCGGTCATGAAGCTGCTCCAGCACGCCTTTCAGCTTCTGCGGGATGGGCAGTCCCAGGTATGCGGCGTTTTCCAACAGGGACACGCCCTCGTTCGATAGGTAGAAGAAAATGACGGCGGTACGCATCACCGAGCCGCTGCCGATGACGCGGGTGTCGAGAATATGCCCGATGCCGACCAGGGCGAAGATGAGAACCTTTTTGAAAATGCCCTTGAATCCGACTTCGCTGGACAGCTTCTTATCCACCACGGCGCACATGATACCGGTGATGTAGTCGATGACTACGAAAGCCAGAAGTGCGTAAAGCAAGCCGTCACATCCTCCCAAGAACCATCCGAGCCAGCCGCCGATACCGGCGAACACCACCTGAATGGTCGTCCAGAATTCTTTCATGTTGTTTGTCCTCCTTTGAAATTAAAAATGGGTATGAAAAAAGTGACGCCGGAGCGTCACACTTTTCCGATAGCATAGATTGATACTTTGTAGGTTGCCGATGGTACCGTATTTGGTCTTACGGCAAATATCTTTCCGGGGTTGGTCGTTGTAGACCAGCTACTCGAACTGCCTCGCTCCACAAACATGGCGTAATTGCTGTTCTCCGTGGAGATATGGACATGAGGAATTGCCGCGAAGGTAAATGGAAAATTAGGGAGCGCAATTGCGCCGCTCTCATAGAGCACGCCCCATGCCGTCGAAATGGCGGTCGTAAAGGAATACTGACCCCAACATTCCGCTGTACCGCTTTTCCATTTACGGTAATTCCAGATGCCGCTTGTCCCTCGCTGAATGACAAAATCTGCGAGGGGTGAGCCATCCACCCGCATATCCCCGGCAACATCCAGCATGGCTTGTGGCTCCGGCGTGTTGATGCCGACCTTCTTTTTCCGAAGCGCAATGAGCGGTGTACCCTGCGGGACAGTAAAATACAGATCCAGACTGCTTAAAGAATAGAGCTTGTCTTGGATCTGCAAATGGAAGTCGTAGGAACTGTTGGCATCCAGACTGCACAGTTCCAAATTGGAGTAGCTGAAAGAGGTTCCGCTTTTTGTCGTGCCGGAATAGATGCTGGTGTAGCTGCCGTAACTGCTCTCACTGGTTTTCTTGTGCCGATACCGCACATAAACCACGCTGTTTTTCTGCGTCCCGTCTACGGTCACAGCAGAAATAGAGCCGTTGAATTTGAGCTGCATTTCCGCTTCAATGTCGTTGGTTCGTCGGAGCGTCACCGAGGACACCTTCGGCTTTGCGTATGGGATGACCGTAATAGTTTTGGAAACGCTGGCGGTATAACCGCGGGAGTCCGTGACCGTGAGCGTGACCGTTACGCTGCCGGACTTGGCGATCTTTCCAACAGATAAGGCAGAGCCGGTAGTGTTAGAGGATGACAGCCCGTTGCAGGAAGCTGTGTAGTTGGAAATACTGGCACCGTTTTTTGCAGTTGCCGTTCCGGGCGTAACCTTGAGGGTCGAGTAGTTCTGAACGAATAGCTGGTCGTTGCCTGTGAGGTTTTTCGTGGTCGTGTAGCTGTCGGCATAAGTGAATCCGCTTATGGTTGGAGCAGAATTGGTTGCCGTGGTCAGTACCGTGGCGGTCTTGCTTGAGGTGCTGCCGATCTGCGTAGACGCGCTGTAAGACGAAACCGCAAAGGTACCTATAAAGGACTTGATGGAAGCCATAGCGTTCAACATAGTTGTCCTCTGCGCCGATGTCAGCGTAACCGTGCGGTTCGCCGTGCCCTTCGACCAGGAAAGCCCGGAAATAGTCAAGATGGTCGTGCTGCCGTTTTTGAGCACCAGCGTATTGGTGTAGGAGGCTTCGTACACGGTCACATTGATGGTAATGGAAACCGTGGCATTGTCCGCCGTCACCGTGTTGACACTATTCACCACAGCACCGCCCAGCGTCTTGACCGTGGAACTGCCGGAAGTGCCGTAGACATGGTTGTACTGCCGCCTTGCTCTGACCCTCACCGTGTAGCTTGTATTCGGTGAGAGCGAGGTGATCGTCACACTGGCACTGGTGGATGCCGTCGTTGAGAACTGCGTCCAGCTCGAACCGCCGTTTGTGCTGTACTGCCAGATGTCCGCCGTGGCAGAGGATGTAGCGGAGATTTTGAACCCGTTTGCCGTGACATTCGATGTACTGAATGTAACTGTGGGAGCAGAGCGGTCAATGGTAGTCAGCGTCATGCTGCCGCCGTATTCCTGTGAACCGTAGATATAAACACGGGTCGAGAATCCGACCGCAATCGTTTTGCTGCCGTTGCTGTTGTGAGCTACAGTAATCGTGCCACTGACAGAACCTTTCTTTGCCGGGAAAACACGGTCATCCCAATAGGTACGTTCCTTTGAGTAGACGGTCGTACCGTTGATCGTTACAGTGGTCGTGTCAATGGTGTAGTAAGTGGATGCGCCGCCGGTAGAGGTCAGCGTCCAGGAAAGTGTCGAGCTGTTACCGACCACATTTACGCTTTCCGAAATGTCCAGTTGAAGATAGCGCCCATCGTATGCTGCACTTTTCCAAGTTGCCATAGCTTTCCCTCCTTAATCCAGAATGACAATATTCAGCCCATCGGACGCCGTTGGCATCGGGACAAACTTCGTTTTGCCCACGGTCAGCTCGCCGTCCACCGTGGTTTTCTTGGTTTGCGTTTCGTCCTTGTTCAGGGTGAAAATCACCTCATCATTGTAGTAACCGGCGAACTCCGTGTTCGTGATAACCGTCCGCTGGGACGATGCACGGTTGGATACCTCGATGCCCCGCTTGTCGATCTTGACCTCCTGCGTGTAGATCTCGTTGGGAGCGGGCGTCCACTTGCGGGGAATTGCTCCTTCGGAGATCATGATGTCAGCGAGATAAATGGACGCATCCCGACAGTAGCAGTAAATGCGCAGCGTGGGGTCAGTCACATCCGTGAGCGTTACGGAGTAATCCGTCCAGTCAAACGCCGTGGACTTATTGAACAGGTACTTGGTTTTGTTTCCGTTGTAGGTCACATAGAAATACCCGGACATGGTCGAGGTTTTCTTTGCTCTAACCGAGATCGTATAAGTGCCGGGAACCACCCCTCGGATGTACTGCGACAACGAGGAGTATGCGCCCAGCACAAAGCAGGAGTCGGAAATGGTGTTGTTCTGCGTATCTGTGGAAGTGTCCGTTTTCACCGTACCGGAATAACTCCAGTCGTCCGTGATGCCGTTCAGCCCGGAGGAGTTCTGCACATAATTGATACCGCCGATGTACTGCTCCTGCATGGTGACGGACAGTCCATCCACCGTGTGTTCCAATTCCGAAACACGGCTTTCGGAGTTCAGCACCCGTTCCTCCAGAATGCCTTGGTCGTTGGACACTGTTTCCACCGTTTCGGTGAGGGTCGCCACATAGCTGTTCAGCCCATCCACGTTCTGCTGAAAATACGCACTTTTCTCCGCAAATTCATCGGTTGAAACATAGGCGCGAAGCACGACCTCGCCGCTCTCCAAATCCCAATAAGACGAGCCATCCTGCGACTGGATAACACCCGCCTTGATGATGTTGGCCACCAGTGAGCCGGAGGTGATGAAGTCTGCGACGATCTGACCGTCCGCCGTGATGGCGATCTCATAGGGTCCGTTGTAGCCGTTATGGGAAAAGCCCAAGCCGCCCACATTCCAACGCCAGACATTCACAGCATCGTCAATGGATGGTGCGTCCAGAATGAGCAGCTCATAGGGCTGTCCGTTTTCCTCGGTGGTATGGATGACCACATAGCCGCCGCTCTGACCGGTGATAAGCCCGGTGGCTTTACCGATGGCGGTTTGGAGCAGCTTTGGAAAGCGTCCCACCGTGGATTCCACCTTATCCACCGTTGATTGCACCTCGGAAATGGTGGTGATCATACTGGACTTGCTCTGACCGAGGGAAATGCTCACATACCGTTCGGCAAGAGTGTCGTACACGGTTTCAATGACCATAGCCGACACGCTCACACCAAGCAGTGAATGCCGAATGGTGACGGTATCGCAGAGGTTGACCCGCTCCAGCAGTGCCGAATACTCCGGCTGTTTCCAGAGCGGCTCAAAGGACACCTTCACCGTGGGGATAGTCGCTCCCAGCGGATTTGCCTTGATGTAACCGTTTGCTTTTGCTCTGAGGGCTTCCTCGGTCACAACTCCGTCAAATTGGTCGGAGAAATCCATGATGAGCGTTTTTGCCCGGACGATCTCCGAGGTCACAATGGGGAGCGTGACCTCCGGCAGTGTGACCACCGTTTCGGTGTCCGAGCCTTCCGGGGTGTACACGGCATACGGGAGCAGTGCGGTATATACACCGCTGTTGTCCTCGTCCTGCTCCAGGGCGGTGAGGTTCTTGCCGTATTCAATGATTACGCCGGTCTTCTGCCCACGGTGCGAATGGAACTTCACCGTGAAGTTGTCCCATTCAAACTCGCCGTGCCATTTGGAGAGCATGGAGCCTTCCGTACCGCCGAGGCAGGCGCGGACGCTTTTCGGCTGCGTGACGGAAAATGCCTTTGTGTCCGAATAATCCGTCCAGCCCGTGAAGCGCGTACCTCCGGCAAGGAGCTGCGAGAGAATGAGCTGTGGAGAACGGCCCTCCGTCGAAAACGGCAGCACGGGAACATTGGCAAGGTCATAGGAAATGTGCTGCCCATAAATGGTGACGATACCGTTGAGCGGCTTCGTGATACGGTAGATGCGGAATGCCTGGTCAGCGGCGGTGTCATTGGGCTTTGCCTTGATGATGCACTCCTTTGTGATTAGCCCATAGTGCTGACCGCTCACCGGGTATTTGAGTAAGCACTCAAACACACCGTTCCGCTCCTCGGTCACTTCACAGGAAATGGTGTCCGTCAGCACTCCAAGACCGAATGAACTGAAATCTGTAGCGTTTGCGGGGTAAAGTACAGGGATCATAGGCAGCACCACCTTGGAATGACCTCAATCCTTGACACATCGCCATTGCAGTTAATGGTGCAAACACCCGGCTTGAGGGCTGGAAATTCCGCTCCTTTGACTGTGTCGTTTTTGAGGGCAGTGCCTTTGAAGCAGTTCATCAGCTCACTGTCGATCTCGATGTACTCATCCAGATTGGAAATCATCATACCTCGACCTTGGGGCTGTATCATTATTACCACCGTACCGCTGCCATAGAGCTTAATATACGGTCGACTCTCAAAAACAGTGGGATTTGTAATCGTCAGTACAGAAGCGTCAGCCGACACCGTCTGCTGTCCCGCAAAACTGTATTTGAAGGGCTTGCAGTTGAAGGTCACGGTAAAGCTGCCGACCTTGTTTAGCTGCTCCTCAATGTCCAGATTGCCGGAGATGACGCCGTAGCGGAAATACTCCGCATCGTAGGAGTCAGTGATTTCGTGGTATCTGTCCGGCTCGGAATAAAGCCAGCCCTTAATGTCCCGCAGGACAGCGGCAAGTGCGGCTATATTCTTCCGAGCGAGGAACACTGTGTAGGTCACCTTGATGTTGGCAAAGCGGCGGTTCGGATTGATGATGTCGCCGCTTCTGCCGGGAATGGAGATGAACTCCGCATCGTACTCCGGTGCGGAGAACACGTCCTTCTTCTCGATATGCAGACCGAAATCAGCGGAACTGCGGCCGTTGTAGGTGAAATAGGTCATGCGAATACCACTCCTTTCCGCTGGGCGAACTGGTTCGCCGTTTCCATGACTTCATTGGTGAGCTGACGGATATCCTCACTGCTGTAATTGTTGAAGTTCGTAATGTTCAGGGCAATGGTGAAAGCGGACGCCGCCTTGCCGACCACGCCGTCCACGGCAGAGCGGATCGAGCCGTTCACGTCAAAGTCGGTGGGCAGAGCCGTCTGCATATCGTGAGCAAGGTCGCCCATGACGCCGTTGATGTCCTCTGCCATTCCTTCTGCGGCTTTGACCGCTTCATCGCCGTTGTCGTCAATGGAGCCAGCAAGACCCTTGACCAGCATTTCGCCGACCCACGCCATCTCCTTCGAGGGCGAATGAATACCGAAGAAATCGCAGATGCCGTCCCAGATGGAGGAGATCCACCCGGACACCTTATCCCACAGCCACGAGGCAAGCTGGGTAATGCCGCTCCACAGTCCCTTGACGATGTTGCCGCCGATCTCCACGATTTTATACATCAGAGAGCCGAAGGCTTTCACGATACCCGCAATGATCTGCGGCACCGCCTTGACGATCTCCACGATAATAGTAGGTAGGTTTTCAATCAGGGCAACGAACAACTGCACACCTGCCATGATGATCTTGTCGATGTTCCCGATGAGGGCATTGACAATGCCGGAGATGATTTGCGGAATCGCCTGCACGATGGTGGTGATGATCTGCGGCAGGGCTTGAATGAGGGAAATCAGCAAATCAATGCCTGCCTGAATAATGAGCGGTATCGCATTCAGCACAGCATTGATAATGCCATCAATGATTTTCGGGATGGCTTCCACGATTGCCATAATGATCTCCGGCAACGCAGCCACCAAGGATGTCAGAAGCTGAATGCCCGTTTCAATGATCTGCGGAATCGAATCCAGTAAGAAGGTAATGATGCCGTTGATGATCTCCGGCAGAGCGGCAATCAGCACGGGCAGTGCATCCAAAAGGCCCTGCGCCAGCCCGGTGATAAGTTGTAAGGCTGCGTCAAGGAGCATCGGCAGGCTGTCCACCAGCCCTTGCACGATGGTGACGATTGCCTGCACCGCTGCCGGGATGAGCGTGGGCAGTGCATCCGCAATGCCGGTCACAAGTGTAGACACCAGCTGAACCGCTGCCTCAATGAGCAGGGGCAGATTCTCAATCAGCGTGTTCACGATGGTCATGAGTGCGGACACCGCCGCCGGGATAAGCTGCGGAAGCAAAGAAAGCAGCGTTTCCAGCACCTGCGAGAACAGTTCGGTGACTGCTTCCAGCAGTGTGGGCAGCAGTTCACCCACAGCCGTCAGCAGAGCGTCCAGCGCCGTGGGCAGAGCCGCCACGATGTTTTCAATGACCGGTGTGATGTTTGCCACCACGGTCTTGAAGGCATCCACCATGTTGTTGCACAGCAGCTCCATGTCAGCGTCCGCATCGCCGAAGCCTACGATGAGGTTCGACACGGCGGATTTCAGTGCATTGACAGAGCCGGAAATGGTGGCTTCCGCTTCTTTTGCGGTCGTACCGGCAATGTCCATGCTCTCCTGCATGACATGGATGGCTTCCACCACATCTGCGTAGGAGGAGATGTCATACTTGACGCCGGATATCTTCTCCGCATCGGCAAGCAGTCGTTCCATTTCCTGTTTTGTGCCGCCGTAGCCCAGCTTGAGGTTGTCGAGCATCGTGTAGTTCTGCTTGGCAAAACCCTGATAGGCATTCTGAATGGAGGACATATCCGTGCCCATCTTGTTGGCGTTATCGGACATATCCGTAATTGCCATATCCGCATACTTTGCGGCTTTCTCGGTATCACCGCCGAGGGACTGGATGAGGCTTGCGGAGAAGCCCGTGACCGTCTCCATGTACTCGTTGGCGGAAAGACCGGCCGTTTTGTATGCGTTGGCGGCATACCGCTGGATCTCCTGCGAGGAGTCCTTGAACAAGGTATCCACACCGCCGACCAACTGCTCATAGTCTGCATAGGCGGCGATGACCTCTTTGCCGAGCTTCACGGCGGCGGCACCTGCGGCAACGGCCACAGCACCGAGCGCCACACCTACGGTTTTGAGAACCTTGCCGAAGCCTTCAAACTTACTGCCGGATTCCTCCGCAGCTTTGCCGCCCTCCTTGATGGCTTTCTCGTTTTCATCCAGTTCCCGGTTCATGTCGTTGAGGGCGGCTTCGGCATTGTTGAGTTGGATCTGCCAGTTCTGGGTGCGGCGGTCGTTCTCTCCGAAAGAGGTGGCGGCATTCTGCAGAGCCTTGCGAAGAGTGTCGATTTTTGTCGTCTGCTCATCGATCTCTTTTCGCAGCACCTTGTTCCGTGCGGCAAGTGACTCCACGGATTTATCGTTTTTATCGAACTGAGAGGTGGCGAGCTTCATTTCGGAGCCGAGCACCTTGAAGGACTGGTTGATGTCCGCCAGCGCTTTTTTGAACTCCTTTTCGCCCTCAAGACCGATCTTCAGTCCGAAACTATCTGCCATTCGCCGTCACCTCCTTAAATGCCGTCCGGGATAATATCGTCAATGTAGTGTTCGTGAGCAGGAACAGCCTGCCCGTTATACTGTTTGTGGCACTCCCATAAGTCCAAAAGCAGACCAAACGGCATCAGCCACACCTCATCCTGGCTGAGATGAAGGTGGGCAAGACCGTAATAAAGAAGCCGGGTAAACAGCTCTGCATCGGAGACCGTTACCCGACTTGCGCGTTTTTTGCGTCTTTCTCGCTTTCCACATTCCGCTTGGTGCCCTTGTAGAGCGCCTCCGTAATGGCGGTTTTGTATCCGGCGAGGTCGAGGGGCGTGGTCAGAAGCTCCACCACATCTTCCGTGAGCAGCTCCTTGGGCGCATCCTTGTTTTTGAGATTGTGGATGAGGATGCTCTGATTCGCCAGAAGCGTGATCAGCCACACGATCTCTCCGATAGCCATTTCAAAGTTCTCGGACTTCATCAGCTTCTCGCCGAGGTTTTCCAGTCCGCCGTATCGACCGGCGATCTCCTTGGTGGCTTTGGTTGTGAGGAGCAGCGTGTACTCCTCGTCACCGATGGTGATGACTGCGGTTCTTTCGTTATCCATTGTGCGTTACCTCCGTTAACCCTGTTTTTCGGGTGTCGTGGTATAGGTCGGCTCATAGACTTCCTTATACCAGTTCGTGATAGTCGCAGCGGTCACATCGCCCTCCAGTGCCTCCGCTTTCCACGGGTGCTTGCCGCCTGCGTCTGCCTTGTTGCGGCGCAGAATGGTGCCTTCAATGGTCGGCGTGGAGAAGGTGATGCTGTCGCCCTTGGTGGCAAGGTTCGTCGCCGGAATACCGAATTTCACACGGTACAGCCAGTAATACTTGTACTTGCCGTTGGATTTCTTGGCGCGGAAGCCCACCGCCACAGGGTCGCCGCCGTCCTCGGATGCAGAAATGAGCACCTTGTTTTTGTCGATGGTTGCACCCGTGAGGTCGGATGCCGCCGCAGAGCCGATATCGTCAATGCCGAGGGAGAGTGTGCCGGATTTGAATTCCTTTACGATCTCCGAAGCACCGTCGTCGGCGTAGAGCGTAGCTTCAGCCAATTCCACCGAAAGGTCGGCGGAGATGGCTTTCGCAAGCTGAGACGGCGTACCGTATGTTTCCTCACCGGCATCGTTCTCGGTGATTTTTGCGTAATACAGTCTGTCAAGACCGATCGTTGCCATGATTCATTCCTCCAGTTCGTAGATTTGCGCCACGTCAATAGCGTAGTGATGGTAGCCGGTCTCGGTCTCAAAGCCGATGTACCGGCGGTCGGTAATATAAAAATCCGCACCCAGCAAGGCACGGACAGGGTCATTTTTCAGTTTGGTGTAACTGCCCTTTGTGAAGAGGGACAGCCGTGCCTCCTGCGTTTCGCAGCCGGGGGTGTTGTCAGCGTGAAGCTCAAAGCTGTCCGACAGCGGCGTAATCACCAGATAGGTGTCCGGTGCTTTGCCGGAGAACACACCCGTTTCCACGGACACGCCGCAATGCTCGGCGATGGTTTGTAAATCGGATAGCAGGCTCACAGCTTTTCCACCTCCTCATCCAGTGCCTTGGTCATGGCATCGATGCACTCCTGCCGAGATGCCGTTTTCGCAGGTTTCAGAAACGGCTTTGCGGGCTGCCCGTGCTTGCCGTATTCAAGAATGTTGGCAAGTTTGGCATTGCTGCCGCCGTCCGAGCGAGGCTCAGCGAAACCGACCTTGATGTCGTGGTTGCCGTCCCGGTTCAGCTTGGAGGGAGAAAGGCCGAGTGCGCCTTCCAGTTCGCCCGTGGTGCGGGATTTGAACTTTGTCCCTCTGCCGATAACGGAGGAAAGATTGCTCTTGACTCTCTTCAGCACGACCTCACCACCGGCCTGCAGGACGGTATCTGCCACACTGTCAAAGTTGCTGCCGAGCTTGGAAATCTTCAGGAGGAAATCCTCCGGCATTTTCATTTCAGCTTTTGCCAATGGTAGGTTCACTCCTTTTCGCTAAAACCTCGATGTACATCCCACGACCTTTCACATTTTCAACAGAGATGATATTAAATCGCTCTCCGTCACAGATGAGAAAATGGTCGGTAGTGACCGTCAGCCCCGGAATACACCGAAAGCGGAAGAGGTCGGTCGCTTCGCTGAATGCGGCGAGGTTTGCCCAACGCTGTGAACCGTGCCGACCTTCCCGGTACACACGGACGGAAGCGAGGACTTCATTCTCGGAATGGGTGAAGCCCTCGCTGTCCTTGACTTGGCGGGTTTCTACAATGTCGGCAAAGCCGTTCATCTTTCCGAAACTCATACCTGCCACCGCCTATCCAAGCGGAGCAGCAGATTGACCGTGTTCCAGACCTGCTGTGCCGCTCCGGTATTATCCGCAAAGAAGCCGCCCGTGCTGCCGTCCCGGCTTTCATAGAAGTGGGACGACAGCATGATGACGGCTTGCTCTGTAGTGGCTGGCATGGGATTCTCTTTGTAGAAGCCCTCCGGGATGTGCTGGTAGCTTTCGGCGTAAGAAACAGCGGCGGTGATGTAGCTTTTCAGCAAGGCATCATCCGCCGTGTGTTCCAGGATAAGGTTGGCTTTCACTTTGGAAAGAAGCTCGTCCATCACCGCCACCTCCTTTCATCAAGACGCCTTCATCTTCAGAAGCTGGATACCCTCCGGAAGGATGATCTTGCCGTCCACACGCTCGGTGGCAACAAAGCCGACCTGACCGTTGGTGGAATACAGCTCGTTCAGACGCTGAACGGTTCTGCCGGTGCGGTCAGCGATCCAGTAGCTCTGGAAATCGCCGAAGGCAATGGAGAGCGCACCTGCCGCCAGCGTGGGAGCATACGGGCTGGTGTAAATCTCGTAACCGAGCAGTCTGTCCGGCTGACCCGCCTGCAGGGAGGGCTGCCACAGATACTGACCGTTGGAATCCTTCAGCTTACGAAGTGCGGAAACAGTAGCATCGTTCATCAGGAACTTGGCGTTCTTGCGGTACGGTGCTTTCAGTGCATAGATAAGGGAAATCACCTCGTCGGTGGTGACGGCGGTCGCACTGGCTGCGGTAACGCCGACCGTGCCACCGTTGGTGGTGAACAGGCCGGTGGGCTGACCCGTACCGGTGCCGACGCAGAATGCCTGTTCCTCGGCAGCACCGAAGGCGTAGGCAAACTCACGGGCGATGTACTCTTCCAGATCGAAGGCACTATCGTCCAGAAGCTCAATGCTTACCTTCACAAGGTCGGTCAGCTTGTAGGCATCAATGGTCTTCTGTACGAAGGTGGGATTGCTCTCGGTGTAGGCAGCATTTTCAGCAGTCCACGCAGCGGTGGAATGGGTCGCTGCAACGGGGATCTTACGCTCGTTATCGGTAGTGATGACCTTGCACAGACGGCGCATCACATTTTCCTCCTTGAGCGTGTCCACGATGAACTTCTCAAACTCCGTGGGGACGAGATAGCCGCCGTTGGCGTCCACGCCCTCGGAGAGCACATTGTGGAGCATACGTTTGCCGCGCAGATGCAGACCGAAATCCTCGCGGTAGGCGTTAGACGCTCTGCCGGTCTTGGCTTCGCCGGTCGCTTTCTGGGGCTGCTCGGTGATAGGAGAGGATACGGGTTTGGCAAGCTCTGCGGCAATAGCGTCGCGGCGCTCCATGCGTCTGACCTCATTGGTGAGATCGTTCAGTTCCTTCTCCATATTGGCGTAAACGGCATCGTCCTCGGCAGACAGAATGCCTTTTCGGTCGCGGTGGGTGTCGAGGAAGCCCTCCATCGTAGCCCACAGCTTGGCGCGCTTTTCGCGCAGTTCAACGATAGTCATATTGAAATACCTCCATATTAAATGTAGTTTTTGATGGTGTTCAGCTTGGCTCTGAGTTCATCTACAGAGCGTCCCGTGCGCTCCGGCACGGCGGGTTTGGGTTCAATGGCGCACTTTGCGGCGATCTTCTCCATGAGAGAGTTCACCACATTCGCCTTGGAATACAGCATGGAAACGGCAGGCGTGGGTACCTCTTCGGATTCCGAGTTTCTATGCATGATTTCGTCCGCAAAGCCGAGTTCCACAGCCTTGTTTGCGTCCATCCAAGTTTCGGCATCCATGAGGTGCGAGAGCTTGGCGCGGGAAAGCCCCGTCTTGATCTCGTAGGCGTTGATGATAGAATCCTTCACGCTGCCAAGCATCTCGATAGCTTTCTGCATTTCGTCCGAATTGCCGAATGCCGCCGTCATGGGGTTGTGGATCATGAGCATGGACACGGGAGATACCAGCACCTTCGTGCCTGCCATAGCGATGACGGACGCTGCGGATGCGGCAATACCGTCGATCTTCACGGTCACATCGCCCTTGTAGTCCATGAGCATATTGTAGATTTGAGCCGCCGCCACGCAGTCGCCACCAGGGCTGTTGATCCACACAGTGATGTTTCCGCTGCCGGACATGAGCTCGTCCTTGAATAGCTGCGGGGTGACATCATCGTCAAACCAGCTTTCCTCGGCGATGGTTCCGTTCAGGAACAGCGTCCGTTCCGCTGTCTCCGTTTGGTTCTTCCAATTCCAGAATTTCTTCATCGGTTTTTTTCCTCCTTTCCGTCATCGGTAGGTGTATCTGCAAAAGCACCCGCATTCTTCAGCGGGAGCATATTGCCGTTAATGAGGTACAAGTCGCCGCCGTCCTCTGCCGGGATGCGGTCGAAGTTTTCCAGCTCCCGGATGTCGTTTGCGGACATCCAGCCGTTCTGGCGGCCGATGGCGTACCCGTTCATGCGGCTCTGGTAATCGCCGCGGAGCAGACCTTCCAGATTGAACTTCACGAAATACACGCTTTTTTCGTCCTTGGACAGGAGCGACCGCTGAATGGACTGCTCCCAGCGGATGACCCAGGGGTCAAGGGTGTATTTCACGAACTCAAGGGACTGCTGTTCAATATTAGAAAAGCTCGACTTTTCCAGGTCACCGACCATGTGGGGCGGGACTCGGAAAATTCGAGCGATTTCATTAATTTGGAATTTGCGTGTTTCAAGAAACTGCGCCTGCTCCGGCGAGATACCGATGGGCGTGTACTTCATGCCTTCTTCCAATACGGCAATCTTATTGGCGTTGCCGCTGCCGCCGAAGGTGGACTGCCAGCTCTCCCGCACACGCTGCGGATCTTTGATCGTGCCGGGGTGTTCCAGCACACCGCCCGGAGCGGCACCGTTGGCAAAGAATTTTGCGCCGTATTCCTCGCAGGCGATAGCCATGCCGATAGCGTTCTTCGCCATCGCGATGGGACTGTAGCCGACAAGCCCGTCAAAGCCCAAGCCGGGGATGTGAAGCACATCCGAGGGACGAAGCGTTACGGAAAAATCCTTATTTTTTATAGCTTCGTCCGAGCCACGATAATAGGTGTAGTAGAGACGCCCGTTTTCATCTCTGTCCACCGACATCTTGTTCGGCATCAAGGGATACAGAGCAACGATTTCATTTTTGCCGTTGCGGATGATCTGCGCATAGGCGTTGCCCCAAAGGAGCAGATGCGTCATGAGTGTCTCACGAAACACAAAAGAACTCATCTCCGGGTTCGGCTCATCGTGGAGCAAGCGGTAGAGCGGATGGTCGAGCGCCATTGCCTTGCCGCCGCTGTCCGTGTATTTGTAGAGGTGCAGCGGCAGTCCCGCCACCGCCTCAGACAGGATGCGGACGCAGGAATATACGGCGGTCATCTGCATGGCAGATCGTTCCGTTACTGCTTTGCCAGAGGTTGTTCCGCCAAAGTAAAAAGCATAATTGCTGCCTGCCGTTCTGTTTTGAGGCTTGTCCCTTGATTTGAACAGTCCGCTAAAAATTCCCATTTGTATCCTCCTGTACTACATATTTATATAAACAAAAGCCCGCGCGAGTCATATACTGACTCATCGGAGCCTTGGTGGCGAATTGCACGGTCGAGCGCCATGATTGTTGCTACTGCACCGTCAATGCGCTCTGTGCTCTTTTCCTTATCCGGTTTGATATTGCCTGCGGGATCTGTTCGCACATAGATGTTGTCCATCATCCAGCGCAGTGGTGCATTCCCGCCATGGGCGATCCTACCTTCGAGTACTAGCTTCATAAGCTCTTTCGTCGGCGGACTCATATCTTTGAATCCCTGACCGAATGGTACAATCGTGAAACCTGCGTCCGCGAGGTCTTGGCTCATCTGCACTGCGCCCCATCGGTCGTATGCGATCTCTTTGATGTTATACTTGGTGCCGAGCTCAGTAATAAACTGTTCGATGAATCCGTAATGAATAACGTTGCCTTCGGTTGCCATGGCCGAGCCTTGCGCCTTCCACACATCATACGGTACATGGTCGCGCCGCACTCGAAGGTCAATCGTGTCCTCCGGCACCCAAAAGTATGGGAGAATATAATACGGCTCGTTCTCTTCGCGCGGCGGAAACACAAGTACAAATGCCGTTATGTCCGTACTACTTGAAAGGTCAAGCCCGCCGTAGCACTCTCGGCCAATGAGTGTTTCCGGATTTACGAGGGTATCACATTTATCCCAAGCGTCCATGGGCATCCAGCGTACCGACTGCTTTACCCATTGATTGAGTCGCAGCTGCCTGAAAAGATTCTCTTCCGCTGGATTGTCCTTCGCACTCTGGTAGGCAGCGCGGAGCTTCTCTACATCTACGGTCACATCCAGAGAGGGATTCGCCTTGTACCAATTGCGTTCATCCGACCAATCCGCATCATCTTCGATGCCATATATCACAGGGTAGAAAGTCGGATCGTTTTTGCGTCCGGCGAGAATGTCCTCTGCCTTCTGATGCACCTCCCAGCAGATACTGTTCCTATCGGTGCCTGCAGTTGTGATCAGGAAGAACAGCGGCTGTTTTCGCGCGTCGCCGGAGCCGTGGGTCATAACGTCATACAGCAGCCGGTTTGGCTGGGCGTGGAGCTCATCGAAAACGACACCATGGACGTTCAGCCCGTGCTTCGTATAGGATTCTGCCGACAGCACCTGATAAAAGCTGTTGAGGGGTGTGTAAACCAGTCGCTTCTGGGAAAGCACTGGCTTGATGCGTTTCTTCAGCGCAGGGCATTGCTCCACCATCTGGCAGGCGACGTCAAAGACGATGGATGCCTGCTGCCGGTCTGCTGCGCAGCCGTAGACCTCCGCGCCCCATTCGCCGTCACCGGCCAACAAATAAAGAGCGACCGCTGCTGCGAGTTCGCTCTTGCCTTGTTTCTTCGGTATTTCAATGTACGCCGTGTTGTATTGCCTATATCCGTTTTCTTTAACTGTCCCGAAAACGTCTCGCACAACTTTCTCCTGCCACGGCAGCAGCTCAAAGTTCTTACCATGCCATTCACCCTTTGTATGTTTCAGGGCGGATATAAAGGCAACGGCGCGATCGGCGAGAGTGGCGTTCGTAATGATTTTCTTTTCCGGGACAATGATCTTGTTGTCCGCCAATCGCTCTGTCCCTCCTGTATTTTTCGACAAAAAACGACAGCGTCCGACGCTGCCGCATTCTTCCTTATTTTGCTGTATCTATGAGCGTGACCTCTTCACCGATCAGCTGCAGCGCATCGTTGTAGCTGTCCGCGCTCTGCACACGCTCCCATAATTCGTTGTACGCGGTGATTCGGTTCTGCTCTCGCAGCAGCCGCCTGACCTGACCGAGGATCCAGAAGATGTTGCCTTCAGGACCGCGACTGTCATATTTCAGTACCAGCTTCTTCATTCGTCGATCCTCCTGCACATGTCTTCGCCGTATGCTACCGAGAGCCCACAGCCGTTGTCCCATCTGACCATGATGCTGCCGATGTCGTCGACACCTCTGACCGTTCCCTTCGTCCCGATCGGAGGTGCCTGCACGTCGTCCATCTGTACGAGCTCGACTCTGCAGCCGACGGGGTATTCCCGGCGCAGACGCTCGACCGTCTCTCTTCTGACTCCGAACATCGTCAATCCCTCCTTACAGCGTGTACTGGTGGAGGATGATGTCCTTCGCCAGCTCGGTGTCTTCGTCGATGGGCTTTACGTCCCAGCCGCGATCGTAGTTGCAGACGATTTCGCCTTTGCGCTTCAGCATCAGCTTCGAGACGCGCCCGCCGCCGATCCCGTACTTGGAGCTCTCAGGGTACTGCTTTACCCAGTAGTGGTAGATCCGGTCATGGACTCGGATCGTGCCTTCCTGCCAGTTGCTGCCCGCTGGCCGGGTTTCCTTGACCTTGATCTTGAAGGTCAGGTGGCCGCTGTCGTTCATGCTGAAGTCCTCGACCGGGCAGGCGCTGTATTCGTTTGGGATGTCCCGTGCGCTGCCGGTGAAGATATTCGTGCGGTACCGGGTGTTCAACAGCGTGACCTGTGCGTTCCGGCTGATCAGGTCGTAGAATCTTTCGAGTGTGATCACTGCGTCCACCTCCTTACATGCTTATGAGCGTTACGCTCATGTCTGCGTTGAGGCGGGTTGTGTACCGGTGTTCGTTGCCTTTCCTGTCTCGGCTGATCACGCGGATGTCGCCTTCGTAGGAGCGGTACATCCTGTTGAGCGTTTCGCCTTCGGGGAGCTGGGCTTTGACCTGCTTGATCTGTTTCTCTGTCATGGTGGGCTTGTCTCCTTTGCTTTTGGTAGGACAATTAAGCCAGAGAAGAACGGGAAAGTCCAGACCAAAAACGCGGAATTAGCAGAAAGAACACAACTAAAAAGCGACCGCAGACCCGTGTTCTGCGACGCTGCTGCTGTCCTTATTTGAGTTTCTTTAGCGCCTCGATCGTACCGTCCGCGAAGAGTTTTTCGATGTGCTCGACCGCCTGCTGTTCTGTCCATCCGCTGTTCTCTGTGTAGTAGATCATGAGCACCTTGATCCCTTCGGGGCGGGTACCTGTCTTTTCGCAGAGGGCGTCGAGCTTCGGGGGCAGGCCGTGCTGCGTTGCGTTTAGCTTTTCGACCGCTGCCGCCGCCGCGCGTTCGGCTCTGCCTGCGGAGACCTGTGCGATCTCTGCTTTCTCGAAGGCATCGAACTCCGCTTCGGTCATGTCTTCGCTCGCCAGTGCCCACAGCGCTTCGTGTGCCTGCATCGCGCACCGTGCTGCCATTCTGGCCTGATCCGCGAGCCGCCATGCTGCGCTGCATTGACCTTCGCTCGCTTTCCGGATGGCCGCCGTGCTGAATCGCTCGGCTGCCGCTGCTTCGTATTTGCAGGCGTCCGCTGCTTCTTTTCTGGTTTCGTACATCGTGTCCGCCTCCTTACATCTCGAATCCGGCGCATCTTACGATCTCGCCAATGGCGTTGAATGCCCGCTTCGGGCTTGAGTAGTCACGGAGCTTGTCTTCGCGTCTGCCGTCGCGGATGATCCTGACCAGCGGGATGCCGTAGCTCATGCTGATCTTGATCTCCAGCGTGCTTTCGCTTTCGCCGTACCACACGACCTGCGTTTTCTTCGTCCAGCGCCGAGTGAAGATCTGCCGTCCGTCGCAGGTGAGCTCGCCTTCGTAGTTGAAGCCGTGCTGCGCGACCAGCGCCTGCATGTCTTTCGTTGCCTTTTCCAGTGTCATGGTGGGTACCTCCCTTGTTTATGGTAAGGGTATCAAGCCAGAAAGAAACGAGGAAGTCCAGATGCAAAACCGAAAAGCAGAAGAATTAGCAGTTATAACATATTCGCCGTGACCGGCTGCTTTTTGCCTCCGCGCACGAGCTCGGCGTGATCCGCGCCGGTGAATTTCAGCCAGCGTTTGACAATCACGTCCGCGTACTTCGGGTCGAGCTCCATCGTGTAACATGATCTGCCAAGCTGCTCGCAGGCGATGAGTGTGCTACCGCTGCCGCCGAAGGTGTCGAGCACGATGTCGCCCTGCCGCGAGCTGTTTTTGATCAGCCGCGCCAAGAGCTTCAGTGGCTTCATCGTCGGGTGATCCACGTTTCGGGCGGGCTTGTTTTCGTCGATCACAGTCGTCGAGACCTTGTCCGAGAAGATTTCCCGCAGCAGATCGCGCATTTCTTCCTTCTTCAGCTTGTTGATATCAATGCGCTTGTCCTCGATCACCGTTGCCTGCGTCCGGTCATCCACGAAGTAGTGGGAGCCGCCGTCTGTCCAGCCGTAAATGCAAGCTTCGTGCTTCCACTGGTAATCTTGGTGTCCCATCGTGAATGCGTTCTTATTCCACACCAGCATCTGGCGCACCTTGCCGAGTGCCTCGTTCGTCGCTCTGCGGAATGCGCCGCCGACCGTCTCGGCGTGCCAGATATAGAACGGAGTGCCGGGTTTCATGACCTCATGCATTCGGCTGAATGCTGCGATCAGGAACGCAAGAAATTGTTCCTCCGGCATATCGTCGTTCTGGATCGTTAGTCCGTTGCTGCCTTCATATGCCACATTGTATGGCGGATCCGTTACCACGAGGTAGGCCTGCTTGCCGTCCATGAGTGCTGCGATGTCCTTTTTCTCGGTGCTATCCCCACAGTAGAGGACATGCCTGCCGAGTAGCCAGCGGTCGCCGAGTTGTGAGAATGGCTCCGTGCCTTCTGGCGCTGCCTCCGGGGGATCGTCTTCCACGATCTCGCTCTGATCGTCGAACAGTTCGCTCATCTCGCTGACGTCGAAGCCGGTGAGGGTGGCATCGAAGCCGCTCTCATCCAGATCACGCAGCAATGCAGTCAGGAGCGGAACGTCCCACGCGCCGCTGATTTTATTCAGCGCCACGTTCAGGGCTTTTTCCTTCTGTTCGTCGATGTCGAGCACGACGCAGTCCACCTCGGTGTAGCCGAGGTGCTGCAGCACCTTGAGCCGCTGGTGCCCGCCGATGACCACACCAGTTCGCTTGTTCCAGATGATCGGCTCGACGTAACCGAACTCGGTTATGCTGCGCTTCAGCTTCTCGAACTCAGGGTCACCGGGCTGCAGGTCTTTTCTGGGATTGTACTTCGCGGGGAGCAGTTTCTCCACGCTGATCTTTTCAATGTTCATACCAAACCCCATTCTGCGAACTTCTCAAATCCGCCGATCCTGCGGATGTAGTCGCGGGCGATGCGGACAATCTCGGCATAGGGTCTGCCGTCCACGGTATCGTCGCCGATCGCACAGCAGAGCTCGACCGGTACTTCGTCCCGCTGGGCTTTGAGCCATGCGTAGATGTTCACGCTGACATCTGCCTTCGAGAGGTCTTTCCCATGAAGGCCTCCGCCCGTAATACTGTCTGCCATATCGCTGCCGAGCTTTCGGTTGGTCGCGCCGGTGTCCACATCGATGCCGCCTGTCCAGTCGCCGAGCGGGTTGATCTCCGCGCCGGGGAACTGATCTTGCAGGTATTCGGTGTCCGCGCAGCTTTGGCAGATGATGAGCCGGTCACTGTCGAGAATGTATTTACCATCCGAGGGGTATCGTGCGAAGATTTCTCTTGCGATCTCTGCCAGCGCACGCTGTTCGTCCGTGACGGGGACGCCTCGGAAGATGCCGTTGTCGCCGCAGCGCACAGCATTCGCCTGATTTCTTGCGAGAATGGGATCCTGCGCAACCTCATGGTAGTTTACGACCACGTCGCCCGCGATCCGCGAGACCGCTTCCAGAATATCCGTTGCTGAGATATGCACGGAGGACTCCGCCGCGATATTGCACATGCCATGCCCGATCAGCACCTCCACGGCGATCTTCGGGTTCGCGTTTTCGTTATATGCCAGATCCACGATCGCACCTGCGATCCGATCGGCGATTTTGTCCGGGTGCGCCGGATTCACTTTTTCAAACATTGTCTTCCTCCTCCAGCATGAAGTTTTCGTAGGGCACGCCCATGTATTCCAGTACCTCGCGCATGCCGAGCCCGCCCTTGTCCCACGGCTTCATGCAGTAGCGCCACAACTGTGGGTGCGTCCGCTGCAGCCGCTGGAAGCGGTTCGGCTCGCTGTCGAGGTGAACGCCGAACATGCAGAAGATGCAACCCGTCCGAACATAGCCCATATCGTAAATCTTGCAGTATGGAATATCGTAGGTGCGGATGTATTCCCAGATGTCTGCGTCAGTCCAGAACGAGAGAGGTGCCGACGTCGCCTTCTTGTTATCGTAGGCGTTGCAGCCGTATCGGAGCCAGTTGCTTGTCCGCAGCGATGACTCGCACGCCATTGTGCCCACGATCGGAACGCGGCCGGTCTCTTTCGCGTACTTGGCGATCGGCTTCTTTTTCATCTCATTGCAGCAGCCCGCGCCAATGTCGAAGGGCGCGTTCAGCATGAATTTCCACCGCTCCGAAATCTTGAAGCGGGAGGGCTGGCCGTTGGTGCGTATGCCGTAAAAGTATTTCTGGATATCGCGTGTGTTCTTCTGGCCGAGGCGGATCCGGTGTATCCATTCCGCCTGCTCTTTCGAGATACAGGGATATCCGCATTTCTCGATGACCTTGCGGAACGTGAGCTCCGGCCTTACCCAGACCACGTTATCCTTGGTCTTCACGAATTCGCGGATCTCCGGGAACTCCAAGCCCGTATCGCTGTACACGGCGACGATGTTCGGGTACATCCTGCGGCAGATATCCAGCAGTACTGTGCTGTCCTTGCCGCCGCTGAATGAAACGTACACGCCGTCTTCGCCCCAGTATTCCACCCAGTCGCGTATCCGGCGCTGCGTCATCCGCACCTTGATCTCCAGCGGAAGGGATTGCATCTGATACAGGTCTGATATGGTGTGGCGGTCATTCTGCGTCGGCATGGCTGGTTATCCTCTCTGCCTTCTGGCCGGTGAACTGCTCCCAGCGCTTGACGGCGAGGTCGCAGTATTCCGGGCTTTTCTCCATTGCGTAGCACACGCGCTCCAGCTGCTCACAGGCGATAATCGTTGTACCGCTGCCGCTGAACGGCTCGAGCACAATGTCGCCGCGATCGGAGTGCATTTTGATGCAGCGCCACGGGAGTTCCACCGGGTACATTGCAGGGTGATCCTTGTTCGCGCGTACCGTGTTCATCTCCCAGATGCCTGCGTAACCCCAGTTTTTGCGTTCCTCTTTGGTGAGGCGCTTGACGAAGCGGTATGCGTGACCGGCGTATGCAGACAGCCACATGTATTCCTGATCGTTGTACTCCACATCGCCATTTTTGCTGAACGCGGAGATGTATTCGTACTGCTGCACCGGCTTGTTCGTCACCAGATGGTAGGGGCCGACGCCGAAGTTCTGTCCCTGCTTTTTCCAGATGCGAATCCAGATTGGGCGGAAGCCCTGCTCCGCGAAAAGCTGGGAGGAGTAGAAGTTTGTCGGCTCGATGAACTGTGTACCGGTGGCGTAGAGGTCGCCGAGGTTCCAGCAGACGATTCCAGCATAACGTGTCAGGTTCTTGACCACCGGGCGCATGGTTTCAAACCACGGCTCGATGCCTTTGCTTTCGTAATCCTTGCCGACGCCATACGGCGGGGACGTGACCGTCATCTGCGCTTTGTTGCCGTTCATGAGCTTGGCGAAATCCACCTCCGAAGTGGAATCACCGCACATGAGTCGATGTACCCCCAGCTTCCAGACATCGCCGGTCTTAGTGACCGCACCCTTTGCCTTGATTTTTTCGGCTTCTCCGTCAACGTCGAAATCATCCTGCACCGCTTCCTTGGAGTAGAAAGCATTCAGGAGCTCATCGACCTCGGCGGCATCGAAACCTGTGAGGGTGACGTCGAACTCGCTGCCGTCGAACTCCGTGAGCAAAGCGGCCAGCTTATCTTTGTCCCATTCACCCTGAATCTTATTGAGCGCCACATTCAGCGCTTTTTCGCGCATTGGGTCAAGATCCACTACGACGCAGTCAATCTCTGTGATCCCAAGATCACGCATGACCGTCAGCCGCTGGTGGCCGCCGACCACGTTGCCGGTCTGTTTATTCCAGATGACCGGCTCCACATAACCGAATTCCGTAATGCTGCGCTTGAGCTTTTCGTATTCCGCGTCACCGGGTTTGAGCGCCCGACGCGGGTTGTATTCCGCAGCTTTCAGCTTTTCCACGGGGATTTTTTCTATCTGCATGTGTATCTCCTTATCCGAGCAGCCGCTCCATCAGATCGTCGTTCGGGTTGCTGCTACCGATGGGCGTTTCGCAGTTGTCCTTCACGATCTGGTAGATCTGCAGCCATAATACGTTTGCCTGCTTTAAAAACGAAATGCCCATATTCACATACGGGCTGGCGATCGGCAGTTGTGTGGTCGGGTGCTTGGCAAGCAATCCATATTGGTTGATGCCTTCCTCGCACTGGATCCAACGCTGCATGTACAGCGCATACTGCTCAATCAGTTCTTTCTTGACGTAGATGGCGCACCCGCGCTCATTGAGCCAGCGCCACGTGTCTTCGTAAATCTGCGGTGCAAGGTTTTGCTGCGAGTTTTTTGTGACCTGCTTCAGGTATTCGGCGACCGGCGGCATGTCCTCACCATGCATATCCGTCTTCTGAATTTCAAACTGCAGCTTCGTCAGCGGTGCCTTGCCGGGGTTTCCATCCATAATTTTCTCAGATAGCGCTTTCTTCTTGCGCCCTGCGCCGGGGCGAGCACCGCCATGTCCATTTGCCATGTGCGCTACCTCCATTTCGTTTGATTTCTTGAAATCGCGGGTGCTATACCCATCTTGATTTCCCGATTTTTCGCGCGTGACCCCGCGCCGTTGTCCGTGTAATCAAGTTTTCAAGATTTTGATCCCCCTACCGGTCGCCTAGGTCGTGGTGAATCTTGTTATGACAGCTTTGGCATAGCGACATTAGGTTGTCCGCTGCGTGAGTTCCGCCACGGCTGATCGGCACGATATGGTGAACTTCTTCTACCGGTGTGATCCGACCTTCTTTAAGGCACTGTTCACACAGCGGATGGGATGCTACATATCTGGCGCGGATCCGGTGCCACGCTCTTCCGTATTTACTCGCGGTATGTGGTGACCGCTCATATCGATCATACTGCTGCCTTGCGTATTTCCTGTGCTGCTCACAATATTGCCCGTCTGTCAGGTTAGGGCATCCGGGGTAAGCGCACGGCCTCTTAGGTTTACGCGGCATAGTCTCACTTCCTCTTGCGGAAGTGCTCTCGCAGCCAGTATTTGAGGACATACCAACACTGCTCTAAAGTGCCGACTTTCCTATATGACATTGATCTGCTCCTTCCGTCTGTATTGGCGTATATAAGAAAAGCCCACGCGGGGTGTCCCGTGTGAGCTCTCTATGTTCTTCGCCTATTATAATGATACCGCATTTCCTGACTGACTTTAACTGACATCGACTGACATCACATGACATCTTTCAATCGATTATCGAGTTCCTCGACCGCTGCTTTGTGCAGCCGGTAAATGTGTCTTTCGCAAAAGCCCATCTCTGCCGCGATATCGTCCCACGGCGTTTCCTGCACATACCGCAGAATTAGGAGCCTCGATAAGTCATCATTTTCTAAGAGGTCGATTTTAGCAATCAGGGCTTTGCGCTCTTCAGCGAGCTTTGTGATCTCCATCTCCAAATCGACCTTCCTGCAGATGGCGCTTGCCATAGGCGAAGAGTCAGATCGTGGATTATGCGGCATGCCGGTCAAACGGGCGGAGGTGTTCTCCGCCTGCTCGATCAGTGCGTCGATTTTTGTTCTCCGATAATCGATCGCTTTTCGGATTTTGATAATGCGTTCCAAAAGAGCCTTCGCCGTCATATCTCAGCCCTCGCAAGATAATCGAGCAGGTAATCCGGGTCTGCATCAGTCAGGAAGTGAAACCATTCGGAGTGAAAGAACCGCTCGACATCATTTTTCTCGTTTCTGGCCGTTTCGTATCTCGGATTACGCCGAAGCTGTCGCAGCGCTTTCCGGTAATCCTTAGCGGCCTGTACGATAATGGCGTTTGCCAGAGTTCTATAGGGATCATCCATCATACAGTGCCTCCTTCTTTGATATGACCGCCTGCACATCCTCAACGCTATAAACGACTACTGCTGTTCCACCAGCTTTTCGGATCTGGTCAATGGTAGCCGCTTGTAGCTTCGTCGGGGTATTTCTGCCGACCTTGGCCTCCAGTGCAATGAAGCGTCCCTTGTGACAGACGATGATATCGGGAATGCCAGCGGTACCATATTGCCCACCGTGCTCCTTCCAAAAGAAGCACTCCGGTACCGTGGCAAGGTATTTGCGTATTTTCTGAATCAATGCCGCTTCGTTCATCTGCGTTCCTCCAGCCGCTGAGGTATGAACCATACTGACTGCTTTTTCTGTTCTTTTTCTATATTTCTTCTCACATACGGCTTTATAGGAAAAAGAATCAGGAAGAATCGTACCTCAGTCATAGCCTCGATGCGACACCGCGAATGGATAGCCCGATCCATTCCACGGCTCCTGTACTTGCGGAACGCTTCTTTTCAAAGCCCATTTCCAGAAGCTTCTGGCTGAACGGGCGCTGGGAAAGTGCATATTCGCCGTTGTCTTTGCACCACTCGTCATAGGAAGAACGCAGCATTTTGTTCGATACACGGACACCTTCCCGCGCCTCACAGCATTCCTCAAAGAACGTTGCGAATGAGTCCATTTCCGTCCGGTACTCCGTTGTCGCCCTTTTGACACTGGGCGGATCCTGTATACCTTCGCGTTGCCAGAGGAGGCACCCTTTAACCGCCCAAGCAAGAATACCGGGCATCTCCTTTACCATAATCTTATCGGCAAAGTGTTTGTCGCGGTTTGCCTCCGTGAACGTGTTCTCAAAAGGCATGAGCTTGATCCTGCGCCAGATCGAATGGGTCGTATCTCGGATAATCGGTTTATGGTTTGCTGCCAGAAACACTTTGAACTGTGGGACATATTCGAAGTATTCACCGTAGAGGAAGCGCGTTACCAGCTTGTCTCCACCGGTCATGGATTTGATCAGGGATTCGGCAAGCCGCTTGTTCTCTTCCATCTCAATAGCTGTAACAAACCGCGCACCCTTGAGGCGAGCAATATCGTTATTTACGCTTTCGTTCTTTTTCTGCATGAACGCATCGCTAGACGCACTCTGGGCGTAGGTATTCATCACAGCCGAGAAGATATTGAGAAATGTGCTTTTTCCGTTGCTGCCGGTTCCGTAAAGCATGAACATCGCCTGCTCGGATGTATCGCCGGTCAGCGCATAGCCGAGAGCCTTCTGCATGTACCGGATTGTGTCGGCATCGCCCTTTGTGATCGCCTCCAACAGCGTATCCCATAACGGCGTAGCGCAATTCTCATCGAAGGAGGCGTTGCAGATGCGGGTAATGTAGTCCGCCTTATTAAACGGCTGCAGTTTTCCGGTCTTCAGGTTGATCGTGCCGTTCTGGCAGTTGAGCAGCCACGGGTTTGCATCCCAGTCGTCAGGCGCAATCGCCAGATCCTTCATGCCTGCCGCAAGCGTAATGAGAAGTTTGATCTTATTGCCGCTTTCGCTACGCATGGCATGCTGGATCAATGCTTTTCGCTGATCGCCTGCGGGAAGCATATCCGCGTAAGTGTAAATGCTGCGGACACACTGAATCGCATATTCTACAATCGTACCTTCGTCCTGCTCCCAGAACTTTCCGTTCCAGATAAACCATTTCTTATATACAGAGCAGTATTTGACCTCGTCCTTGAACATCGCCACAAAGCGTTCCGCGTTTCCGACGTCGGTCAGCTTGTACTCCGGCTCCGCATCATCCGGTTCATAACGAGTGATGCTTTTGGCGATTGCCACGATCGTCTCATCGTCAAGGGGCGGATCGAGACGATCTTTGTTTTCAGCGCGGAGTGTAGCGATGATGCCGTCCTCACCGATACCTTTACGGCGAAGTGCTCCGGCAAGAGAGGCCAAGTGATTGTTTCTGCCGCCTTCTTTGATCTTCTTGCGGGGCTGCTTGTCCGCAGCCTTTTTCTTTTGGGTAAGCTTAGTGCCAACCTTGCGAATCTCATCTACCAGCCAGCTCGGCATTTCCGCCGCTTCACACTCAAAAGGAGAGAGGCCGCTGTCCCACGCATATCGGTTACCGCTCTGGTGCATGCTGGGTGCTGCAACGATCAATCCACCTTGTGTGCGCACATCAAGGCCGTCACGGAATCCAACCACATTTTTGAGTGCCAGTTCTTCTGTGTATTTGAAAATGTAGTGTTTACCGCCACTACCGGTCGTTGCCGTGATCGTCTTCGGCAATGCACCGTACTCTGTGACCAGATCCGTGAGACTCTTATCTCCATCATGTCGAGTGTCAACGTCCAGCGCCACCAGACCGCTCTTTTCACCCATGGGAATACCAATGTTGGCAAGGGGCGTCTGATTCCACCATCCCGTGATCTTGGCGACATCCGTTGTCGCTTCGTCACTCCAATTCTTAATGCGAGGGTGTTTGCCCTTGGCCTGACACATATCGCCAAGCCTGCAGGAGCATGTGCCATCCTGCTTGAGCCAGTGGAGCGGGAAAACGGGAATGCCTGCTTTTGCGTATCGCAGGGCTTCATCTATCATCTTCATGGATTTCCTCCAGTCTTTCGCTATAATATCGGATGCGCTTCTTCAGTCGATGGGCTTCGTGGATCTCTGACTGCATGCCGGATGAGTGCTCTGTCCCGAACACCCACACTTCCTCGCACAGCGCCAGCAGCGCTTGTCCGAAGAGCAGTCCAAGTTCGCGCTGTTCTGGGTCGCCGTCATCCAGAATCTGCGGGTACAGCAGGTGACTGACCACGGGGAGGCGCTTTTTCTCTATGGCGAAGCGGGCGTATCGGATCGCCGCTGCCGTGTTTCCTTCAATGTCCCCAGCGTACTTCGAGACGACGTACACCTTGGGTCGCGCCTTGATCTCGGAGTGCTTGCGGTAGATGCGGCGCTGGTTCTGGCGGTATTCCTTCATGATCGTCGCCATCGCTGCGCCTGCCGTGGGATCGGTGTAACCTTCCTTGTTCTTATACATGGGGCACCTCCAGCTCATGCAGCTTGCCGAAGCAGATGCCGTGTTCGCCCTCGGCGACGATCGGGATATCAAAGGCCGCAAAGGGCTGCCGCTCCATCGCCGTGCGAATGATGCGGATCGCTTCGTCTTCGTGCCCGTCATCTACCTCGAAAAGCAGCTCATCGTGAATCTGCAGGATCGGGCGGATATACGGCTTGTCCGCGAGCTCTCTGATCAGCTCCGCCATCGCCAGCTTCAGGATCTCCGCTGCGGTGCCCTGAATCGGCGTATTCATGCTGCATCGTTCAGCAAAACTCCGCTTGCCCCAGTCGGCGCGGTTATTGATGTTCGGGAGATAGCGCCTTCTGCCGAAGGACGTCTCGCTGTACCCATTGATCCGAGCTGCTCTGACCGTCTCTTCCTGCCATTCAGACAAGCGAGGATAACCGGTCTTCAGGTTAGCAATAATACGGGCGCACTGATCCTCGGTCTTTTCGAGCCCCGCCTTGAACTTTAGTGTTCGCTGCAGACCGCGCGGAAACAGACCGTAGAACGTGCCGAAATTCACGTTTTTGGCAATTGTCCGGCGCTCCTTGTAATCTGGATCGTCCTTGTCCTGCGCCTCTTTGACACTGATCCCGAAAATGACCGATGTAGTGCTGGCGTGGATGTCGCCACCGCTGCGATATGTTTCCATCATTCGGGGATCACGACAATAGAACGCACCCACACGCAGCTCGATCTGCGAGAAATCAAAATCGAGGAATGTCGTATCCTTCGGTGCAACAACGAACTGCCGAACACCGATCGGGTCAGAACCCTTGCGGGGCATATTCTGCAGATTGGGTCTGCGGGATGCAAAACGTCCCGTGTCGGTTCCCATCGGCAGAAGGTCGGGGTGTATTCTACCGGTCGCCGGATTGATCCATTTGAGATACCCGTCGATATAGGTGCTCTTGATCTTTGCCCATTTTCGGAATTCCTGTACGGTATCGAAGAAGGAAACCATCTCAGGGCGGTGCTTTTTGCAATATGCACGAAGCAACTGCATAGCCTCATCGTCCGCTGCCTCGGCATATTTGGTTGTGGTCTTCAGGACGGGCAGGTTTTCTGCCTTATACAGATAGTCCTTGAATGCCTGCGTTCCACAGTTCTCTCCGATATCCACATTGCCGATGACCGCCTGCAGCTTTGCTCGAAGATCCACAAGGTGTGCTTCGGCCTCCGCCTTCTTTTCCTCCATGAGGTCGGTATCGAACAGGACGCCGTTATACTTCATCATGCCGGTGAAAACGGCGGTTGGGCTTTCGATTTTTTCACAGATCAGGCGGTGCTTCGGGATGTTGTTCTCAAACCATTCGTTGAACGTGTAGTAAAGCTGCAATGCCCAGTCGCTATCTGCACAGGCATAGCGGCATGTATCCCATGCATCTGGGTCGAGCTCATCAAAACTGTGCTCGCCAACCACATCCTCAAATTTCGGGAGTTCAACGCCATACAGATACGGGACAAGGGTTTTAAGTCCGCTGTCACCGAGATCGCGGTACTCAAAATCATTTTTCAGCGTAAGTTGTGATGCAACGATCGTGTCGTACACGGGCTCCTGCAACACGATCCCGTCTTTATACAGGAACATTGCCTCAAACGCCATGTTGTGTGCGATTTTGACTGTTTTCGGATTCTGAAATACGCGCTGCCGCAGGAATGCCATAACAGAAGGAATACTGGCGTTCTTGCCAACACGATGCCGAAGCGGGATGTACCTGCCGGTACCTGCCTTCACGGAAAGCGAAACGCCGGTGATGTCTGCCTTATGCGCGTCGAGCGCGGCCTTTTCATTGTCACGGTATGCGTCGATGGGCGAAGTCTCGAAGTCAAAGGAAACTACACCAGCGCTGCCGATATATTCTTCAATTTCCGCAATATTGCGGATCGTCTTATAATCATTCATAGTCTGCACCTCAAATCGTGCAGCCGTGAGCTCCGTGAATAGGCGCTCACGGCTGCTTTATCCTTATTCCGCTGCAGTCTCGGTTTCGGCGACGGAAACCTTGCCTGCGATGAGCTTGACCTGCTCGGTCATGGATGCGATGTTCTTCTTTTCCTCCGGGGAAAGAGGTCGATCCACAGAGCAGATCACCTGACTGTAATTGATGCCGGTGCTATTCTGCGCACGCTTCAGGGAGAACTTTGTCACTACATGATTGGCCTTCATACCACGGGTCACAAGGCGGGTGACATATTTCGTGAATTCCGCCAGCGACCCGGTGGGTAGCGTCATGATGATCGGGAGCATTTCGCCTTCGCGTAGGAGGTACATACGGCGCTTCTGTTTGCAAGCCATGCCGCCGTTTTCGCCGCTGCCAAACTTGGCATACGGGCAGGTCTTGCATTCTTTGCATTCGCCGGTCTCGGCAACGACGCCAAGCTTTCCGTCTAAGCTGGAGCAGTCGGGAGGATTGTTGCCACCGGTGAATTTTTCTTTATAGTAACTGTTGATCGGGTGATGATACAGAATGACGGCGCTAAAGTCTTTGGCGCTGTCGGGGCTGTTCGGATCGTCGCCGGGTACCTCATAGGCGAGCCCACCGCCTGCGGGAATCTTGATGCGCTCAAAGCTGGGGCGCAAACCGTCCAGCTCTTCACTAAACAACTCGGCGAGATTTACGGTTTCAGTAAGATAACCGGTATTCTGATCGGTGGTAGCAATTGCAGTGGTGTTCTTTGTGTTCATGGTGTTTATCTCCTTTTTTATTTCTTAGATTTGGATACGCGGATGCTCGGCTGCTCGAACACCTGAATCACACCTTCGAGCCAGTCGGGGAGCACATCATCGTTGTTGGCCTTGAGCTCTTTGACCGTAGCGCCAAGCGTCATGGTGTTGATGGTGAACAGATGGTCGAAGCCATGTGCTCGCATCCGTCGGTACAGTTCTTCCTTTTCTTCCGGTACCGCGCCGGGGAATTCACGAATTACAAGGGAGAAGCGGGATCCGTTGCGGTCGAAGCCGGTGCATTCTTCATCCGTCATCAGCTGAATCAGCTCGGCCTCCACAGAATCGATGCGTTCCTGTACATCTTTGAGCTTTGCCTGAAGGTCAGATTTCTCGTCGCGCAGCGCCTTCAGGGTATCCGCCGCAGCGAGCATGCTTTTTTCGTTCATATCGTTATCCTCCAATGATTTTTTTATAGTCGTCGACGAGTAGCTTGGAGACATCGGCCTTCTGCTTGAGCGCACCCATGACTTTTTCGTCAATGGTGTCTTTGCAGACAAGGTGAATGTAAACGCCGCGCTTCGTCTGCCCGATCCGGCGCACACGCGCCATGGATTGCTGGTAGTTGGCATAGCTGAAATCCAGCGAGTAGTACACGCAGACGCTGCCTGCTGTGAGGGTGAGCCCCATGCCGGTGGTCTGTAACTGCCCGACAAACACCTTGGTGTCGGGATCGGTCTGGAAGGCGGAAACCTGCTCGGCGCGATCCTTCACGTCACCTTTGATCAGGGCGTACCCGATGTTCTTCTTGCGGAGCATACGGGCGATCGCATCGATCTCCGGCACGAAGCGGGCGAACACGATGACTTTTTTGCCTTCCTCCATGCAGCTGTCGATCACGTCTTCGAGGGCGTCGAGCTTCGCCGTCGATAGCTGCTGGGCGTCATCACCGTCATCATTGCGGACGAATCCGCCTGTGATCTGTGAGAGGCGCAGAAGCTGGGTCAACACGTTGTGGGTCGTGATTTCGCCGTTCATGAGCTCGGTGAAGCTGTCCTTTTCGATGCCGTCATAGACCTTCTGGGCATTTTGCTCCAGCTTTACCGGTCGCACTTCCTCCACGAATTCCGGCAGATCGACCGCTTCGTCGATGCGGATTCGGTATGCGATGGAATGTGCCTTTTCGACCAGCTCTGCCAGATGCTTGTACCCGACGATCTGGTGATTCTGGAATCCGCCGAGGATGGCGTAGTAGGCGCGGAAGCTGTAGAAGCTGCCGCCAAAAATGCTTTCATCCAGAAACTTGTACTGGCTAAAAAAGTCTAGCGGGCTGTTTGTGATGGGTGTGCCTGTTAGAATCAGGTTATAGCTGCTGATCTTACCGAGCCGGTGCAGTGCCTTCGAGCACTTTGCCTGCGGATTCTTGATTTTGCTGCTTTCGTCACACACGATCATGTCTGGGTGCCAGCGAGTGAGTTCCGCCTCCAGCCTCCAGCAACTTTCGTAGTTGACTACAATGATCTGAAGACCATTGCCGATCATGTATCGGATGGTATCGGCCTTCTTCGCGCTGGTTCCATCGAGCACAGCCAGTTGATAAGGGAAATCCGCGAATTTTTCAAACTCTTGCTCCCAGACATCCACGATAGATTTCGGGCAGACCACCAGCATTTGAGTGATCTTGTGCCCGTGGTGGAGCGTACCCGCCAGGGCGATGGTGGTAATCGTCTTGCCGGTGCCCATGTCCATGAGAAAAGCACAGCCTTTACTTGTCATCGGAATCACCGCCTTCCATCTGCTCTATGGCAAGCGCCATGTGAAGCTGTCGATGTTGCCTGTCAGGCATGACCAGCAAATTCTCCGGACTGTTGTCGGAGGCATCGCCGTTCATGTGATGGACTACTTCGCCGTGCTCCAGCGGTCTGCCGATGTATGCCTCCGCTGCGGCACGCGCCTTCTTTGAGTTGGCTTTGCCGCGATCGGCGATATGGCAGTAAGGATTACGCTGGCGATTGAGATCCGTGAGATGAGCTGCCTTATGGCCACGGGCAAGTTTAGCGAAATCCACATTCTCGCTCATCCATAAATTGCGGTGCTCTACAGAGCAGAAATTCTTTCTGCTTGGCTTTTTCCGCTCGATGGCCTTCCCGCAGACCACACAATGCACGATCATGCTGTACCTCCGATCCCGAAGGTGCGTAGGGCAAAGTTATATGCTCTGATCTGATGCTGATAAGGTGCTGCCTTGATCGGCATCGGAATGAGCGGGACTTCGTCGCCTGCGTCCTGCGTCTTGATATCCGGCGAAAGCGTATCGTCGAGGGATGCACCGAGCAGCTGCAGCAGTGCTACATTTTCCTTGGAATAGGGCACCACCCATGCCTTGTCATCTGGATCATAAAATCTTCCATCGATTTCTTTGATGCTCTCTTTCGCCAGAAATGCGTCGTATATGCGAATGTGATTGCCGTCTCTTATTGCATTCAATGATTTTTCTCCTTCGCGTTTGGTTTAGCGAAGGCGGAAAGGATACGCTGCATCGTTTCCTGCTGATCCGGCTGCAGTCCGGGGAGGAGGGAGCGAAGCAAAGCCTCCTGATCGTCGTTTAAGTACCGGCGAGTGACGTACCATCCGTCCATGGCGCGGACGCCGCCCGCTGCGCCTTGTACTGTGACAATGGGGTAAGAACATGAGAGTACGAGAATGTCGCGCTCGATCGTCCTTCTGCTGACACCGAATTCAGACGCCAAATTCTCAATGCGTTCTGTCCTTCGGTCGCTGATTGCCTCCAGCACTTGCTGTCTGCGCTCAATCGCGCTCTGCATGTTCTCACCTCCTTCCGTCCTTCGTTGTGTTTATTTTCAGGGATAAACCCGACACCTAATGTCGTGTTCAAAAGGGTTTTTCAAATAATCTTCTTTTTCTCAGTAGAAATGAAAAATGCCCGCTGCAGCAGGATTGCTCCTACCGCAGCGGGCATAAAAAGACCGGCAGATAGAATTATCCTTCAGGATTTCTATCTGCCGGAAGCCTATTGATCTGTGTCAATTTCGATCCCATAACAGATTTTACTGTTGTGTCGGCACCCCTAACGGTTCTGGCCGAGTCCGGTGCTCATGGCGCAACAGCAGTCTTATTTGATTTCATAGTGGTTGCCGATGTACGTTGTACCAGCTCCACCATGACCTTTGCGTCCTGATCTACGACCACACGCAAAGGGCTTCCACATTTCGGACAATTTAGCTCCATACCATCACAGCGCTTCGATCTGCCGATCGGCTTGCTACACTTTGGACAGCAGGCATACAAAAGCGTGTCTAATTCGCCCATCCGACTTCCTCCTTGCTTCCTGTGGTACGCGCGGGCATTTATACGGCCTCCGAGGCAACGCACTGCGCGAGCCGTCCCATTTTAATAAGAGGGATCCGCACAGTGTGCTTACGGGCGTATTCGCCATCCATAACCATGGTGTGGCAATGCTCACATTCCATCCATCCGCCTGTTTCATCTAAAAACAAGCCTTTATTCAAAGTGCCACAAATCGGGCACATAACATCGTATTGTTCCATTTCAGTTCCTCCGTTCAACCTAAATCTGTGATTTCAATGGAGTAGATATCCTCGAAATATATCTGCTCGCCATCCAGTTTGAGCCAACGGAACGTACAGCTCACGTCCGTGATTCTGCCACATTTGGTGACGTCGTGAAAGGCGCAGTAGCAGTCAATTTCAACTTTCATACCGCGCCTAAGCTTCAGGAAAATCCGCGAGTTGTGTTCTGCCTGCTCTTCGGAAATATCATGGCGCTCTACTCGCAGGTGCCGTTCTTCACGATCCCGCAACGCCTCCTGTAAGCCCTTCATTGCATCAAACGGGCTGAATATTTTAGCTCTTTCTGCTCTTGTCATCATATCCTGCTCGATGCCCTCCTATAAAACCGTTTCGTTCACGCTGCGTACCCTCCGGCATATAGTTTATGCCACGGAGAACGGCGTTTTTGCCATACCGCTGCCGAATATCCAAAACGGTCTGCTGAACAGTTCGCTCCCGCTCGACGGCATCAAAGTTTGTGAACAAGTTGTAGCCCTCACAACCTTCATCGCACACATCCTCAAATGTGATGCCGAGCCGTCTGATTTTGGTACAGCGATCTGTGGTTTTGTCGTATACCCGCAGCGCCGCCTCCACGAGGAAGGAGGCGAGGGCGGTTGTCACATCCAGCTTTGCCATACCCTTGGTGGGCGCAAGCTCGTCATGAGTATAGCCGACAAAGATACCGACCTTACTGGTGATAACTTTCCGCCGCATAAGCTCGGCAGCTCCATTGAGTGCCATCTCATGCATGACTGTCCGGGCTTCCTGAAAGGTGTAATCCCGAGGCAGAATCTGCGAGAATGATACGGATTTTGATTTGCTCTTGTATGCTTTGATGTCAGAAATCAAGCACGGCTCACGTCCCCACGCATGGTCAATAAGCAGTTCTGCATTCTTGCCGAATACTTTGTACATGAGTCCTGTGTCCATCTGGGTCACGCCGCGCATATCGAAAACGCCATAGCGTTCCAGCCGTCGTGCTGTTCCGCCTGCGACCATCCAAAAATCTGTGATCGGGCGGTGATCCCATAATGTCTGCCGGTATTTCTCTTCGTCCAGTACCCCAACGTGATCTTTGGCGTGTTTTGCTGTAATGTCCAGCGCAATCTTGGCGAGGTAGAGGTTCGTCCCGATACCCGCTGTTGCGGGAATATGAAAGCGATCTGCGATTTCATTCATCAGATGCTTGGCGAACGTCACTGCGTCCATGTGATTCGGTGCCAGATAATCGGTCACGTCGAGGAACGATTCGTCGATCGAGTACACGTGAATATCCCGTGGGTCAAAGTAATCCAAATACAGCGAGTAGATATCCGCTGCGTATTCAATGTACAAAGCCATGCGGGGCGGGGCGACCTCGTACTTGACATTGCTGGGGATCTCCGACAGCCTACAGCGGTTTCTTATGCCTTGTGCCTTCATCGCTGGAGTAATCGCAAGACACAAGGCATTTTTCCCGCGTGTGAGATCTGCAACGACGAGATTTGTCTCGAAGGGATTATACCCACGCTCGGCACATTCGACCGATGCGTAAAAGCTCTTCATGTCTATGCAGAAGTAAGTTCGTGTTTTTGCCATGGTGGGTACGCTCCGTTTTGTCATTTGAGGTGCGGTGGAGTAGTCATAGTGCTCGCACCGCCTCAATGCTGGGGCCGCCGTCCCTTTCGATAAAGTCAGCAAATGCCTGCAGCCGCTCTTTCGAATACATGATCGTGCAGTTGATGTGCATCACCATGTCGCCGGATTCTTTTTCGACGACATGGATGTGTGCGTTGTATGCCTGCCCGACAAAGAAGTGCGCTGTTTCTACGATTTCTCCCTTGTCAGGCAGGTTTTCCGGATCAACGTCCAGATACATTTCTTCTACATCAACGTGCCCTAATACATGTTCCATCTGCCATCCCTCCGTTCACTCCAGATCCTTGAGCACTTTAACCGCAATGCCTTGAATCTCACAGTTATCAACGTAGATGTCGTCCATACGAGAATTCTCCGGGTGCAGACGGATGCGATGCTTTTTGGGTTCTGGATAAAATCTTTTGAGTGTCGCTTCATCCTCCATAAGGGCAACGACAATCTGACCTTCGTCTGCGTAGTTTTGCTGCCGAATCAGAACGAGATCGCCGTTATCAATACCTGCTTCGATCATCGAATCGCCGTAGGCGCGGAGAATGAAGAAATTGCCTTTGCCAAATATTGCGACAGGAAGGCGGACGTATTCCTCGATGTTTTCCTCTGCAAATTTTGGAATGCCGCAGGCAATGGTGCCGAGAACGGGGACTCGGATTGCTGCTGCCTTCGTTTTCGTAGAGGTCATCGTGCGGTAACCGGAGTAGTCAAGAATGCCATCATCACACAGCTGGGCGATGTAGCGCTGCACCGTGGCCTTTGACGATCCGACTCCGTCTGCGACTTCCTGCATAGTGGGCGAGATACCGTTGCTGTCCGTGTAGTCACTCACGAACTTCTCGATAGCCGCCATCAGGGTCTTATCTTTGCTTCTCATGCGAAATTCCTCCTAAATGAAACTCGTGTCTCATTTACAACTAAATTATACTCACGACAGTAGAACACGTCAAGGGGTTTGAGACAAAATTCCCGGTTTGCAGCTTTGAAGTAATGATTTCATTACGCTGCTGGCAATGATAGGCAAACGCCATGCAGTACAAACCACATGGCGCTGCCTTATGAAGTTGAGGCTCTAAGGATTATTTGGCGTTGACCTTAGAAGCTGCCTCTGCTGCAGCTGCAGCCTGCTTTTTGGCCGTCCATCCACCCTTGGACACTGGGGCATACGCCTGCTCCAACGAGTAGATAATAACTTTTTCTTCACTGAAGATAGCGCCGGGGACATTCCAGCTTTCTTCGGGTGCCCACTGCATGACTCTCCGCACCGCATTGGCTGCCGGGGCGCAGGTGATCTTGATAGGGTATCGCTGTTCACCAGCGGGCTTGGAGAACTTGATCGCCTGCGGCGCGTCTGCCTTGCAGGCCTTGATGGCGAACTGCTTACCTTTCTCTTCGACGAAGAGCTGGATGTACTCCGGGTATCCCAGATCCACAAAGGTGGCAGCGTTGAACTTGATCTGGTTGCCGTTCATAAAGGTGGCAACGGAGTCGGTGCGAGAGGTGATGAGCTCTACGAGCTTGAATTTTTCGAGTACGGACATATTAGTTTTCTCCTTTGACTTTAATAATTTCGATGTGATCTGCCATAGCTGGCGTTGCGGCTTCTGCCGCAGGTGTGGTCGAGTAAAAAATACGCGCGATGTCGTCTTCATCCCAATCGAGGTCGATCTGAGTGAAACCGGTAAGACAACCTTTCAGGACGATTCTCGGCTTCGTCCTGCGGCCGCGTCTTTTGCGATAGTATTTCTCGTCGATCATCTGCTGCACCCGATCCCAATCTGATTTCAGAATAATGGGTTCGTGGTGCCCTTCAATGAAGTACTGCGTCTTCTGTCCCGTGTTCTTGATGGCTTTATGGCTGAACACATCCACGGTCATTGTCTTCTGGCACAGGACATTGCCGCAGTATTTTTCATTCCGAAGTATTCCGAGCACGCCGCCACTGCTCCATACCGTCTGGTTAGTAGCAGTCGGAACACCACTCCGGGTTAAGATCTTGGCGATCTGAGGGGACGAGTAGCCGTTGAGGTACATATCATAAATGATGCGTACCAGTTCGGCTTCCGCTTCGACGATCTGCCACTTTCCGTCTTCGCCCATCTCATAGCCGAGAAGTGACCACGTCGGATAAATACCCGTGCCACGCTTCCAGCGTCGGATGTACGACCATTTAAGACTTTCAGATTTGGACTCCGATTCACCCTGCGCGAACAGGCTGATCAATCCCAGATATGTCTCGGACGTAGTATCCAGCGTGTTGATCCTCTCGGTTTCAAAGTACACGGCAACCGGATGCTCCAGCTGTTTCAGCATGCGGATCGTCGAAATGCAGTCCAGAACATTACGCGCAAAGCGGGTGACCGCCTTCGTGATGATCAGGTCGATCTTACCCGCTTTGCAATCCTCGATCATTCGATTGAACTCATCCCTGTGTTTTAGGGATGTGCCGGAAATTCCGCGATCTGCATATATACCTGCAAACTGCCATTCATCGTTGCCTCGGATGTAATCTGTGTAATTCTGTACCTGCAGCTCATAAGAGAGCGCCTGCGTGTCCATGTCTGTGCTGACGCGGCAATACGCGCACACGCGGAGCTTCGGCTTTTCATATCCCTCTCGATCTGTGATAGCAGGGATTACCTGCACATCAACATGCTCTGTCAGTGACTGCCGAATTTTCTCGTTTCGCGTCTGCTTTCGTGTAGCAGGGCGCTCTTGTATAGCTCTGTCGATTTTAATCTTCTTCAAGAATGCATCACCTCCTTCTGCGCCACAGATTTGATCGATTGCCGACATCGACCCTGACGCATGCGGAGGCGGCGCTACTTTATTATAGCGCTGTATATCAACGTGTGGTGCGGTTATACCACCATAACTTGCGCTACAAGGGCAAAAAAGAAGGGCGATCGCTCGCCCTACCTTTATTTCTCGTATGTTTTGATTATTTGCCAAAGTGCGGTTTTCTGTTCCGGTGTCAGTACTGTCCATTTGTCAAAGAGTTCCCGCAGCTCCGGCGTAATCTCAATCATTTCGCCCTCTGCAAAAAACTGTGCCATGGTAATGCCGAACGCCTTGCACAATGCTTCCATTGTGACCATGCTCGGAGTGTTGCCACGGCGGTAGATGTTGGATACTGTGTTCGGCGATAAGCCTGCCTCTTTGGCGATTTTGTAATCTGACCAACCGTGTTGCTCCTGCAATTCGATCAGCCTTTGACGGATGTCCACAAAACCACCTCACTTCCAGTATATATTCTATCACCACGTTTGGTGATGCCGTTAGAGCAAATGGGTGGAAGTAGTATCGCAAGTTATGGTGATATTTATACTTGAAACTTGCGCGTTCAGGCTGTAAACTATATTTGGGAAATGTGGTGATCCTTATGTCAAACGAGTCTGAACTCAGAATGCGCCGGGTATGCTTTACCGGCCACCGCCCTGAAAAACTGAATAAAAGTGAGGCGGAGATCGTAGCATCGCTTGAGCGGGAAATCCGCGCAGCTGTCGCAGACGGTTTCCAGACTTTCATCTCCGGTATGGCCAGAGGTGTTGACATCTGGGCTGCGGAGGTCGTCCTTCGTCTACGGGACAATGGCTCTCCGATTCATCTGATTGCCGCAAGCCCCTATCAGGGCTTTGAACGTGCATGGTCGCCAGCGTGGCAAAGTCGCTATGCTTCGGTTCTGGCCGGTGCCGATATCGTCCGTTTCATTTCTCCGCAGTATGACCGTGGCTGCTTCCAACGCCGCAATGAATGGATGGTCGACCACGCTGGCCGTGTGATCGCCGTGTTCAACGGCGAGAAGGGCGGGACAAAAAACACAATCGATTATGCCAATCGGCATGATGTCCCCGTAATCTATATTCCATAAAACCTGCACTTACAGAAACACCTCGCAGCCGTTATGACTGCGAGGTGTAAGTGTTATTGACGATCATTCCTCTGTTTGTTCCTCCAAGGAAACACCGTAAATGTTGATGGCCTGTTCCGATCCCTTATCAGCGATTGTTTTTCCATATGATCGCATATTAAATCCCGAAAAACCGCTCAAAGAACGCTTTCAGCTTATCAATCACCGTTTGTTTTTTTGCCTCTCTGTTTCCCCCGCCAAAACGTGAGACAGGAGGCATCAGTTTGTCGATGTCGGTACCAATGGTCTTAATCTCGCCGTCACGGAAAGCGTTTTCGACAAATTTGCGGGTTTCAGCTTCCTTCAATTTCTCATCCTTGATTATTTGAACGAGTTCCTGTTCGCGCTGCTCCGCAACGTAGGTATGCCATTCAGTAAGCACATCGTCGATTTCATTGATGCCTGAAATGAAGTTTTCAATGAGCGCCTTCTTGCTGCGCAGCTCTGGGCTGGCATCGATCGCCTTGCGGATGGTGATCAATACTTCTTTGTCATCACCGTGCGAATCATGGAATTTCTTTACCAGCAGGAGAATATAGTCGATATTGATCTCGATCTGGCGCACCAGTTCGGTTTCAAAAACGATATCGTCTGTGATGTCTTCCTTTTCGCCACCGGGACGCTTCTGCCGCCACTCATCGCGCAGATCCTGATACCTGCCGAGGTAATCCTGCAAATCCCGCTCCGACAGGATCTCTTTGCCTTGGAATTCATCGAACGAAAGCATCAGGTTCCTCATTCGCAGGAATGCGCCAAACAGGGAGATGAAATCCTTCTGGTTCTGCTCGCCAACAATCCTCGGCTCCGTAAGCGGGAAGCGAGTGGTGAGCTCTTCGACCATGTCGACATATCCGGGCATGGGTTTATCATCCTGACTCGTATAGCCATAGTAGTAGTCGGAGAACTTTTTCATGAGCACGATGCCACCGGCATCCTTATCGCCGAAGAGGGATATTGCCGCATCGACACGCTTTTGCAGGTTGCGGAAGCATACGATGTTGCCGAACGTCTTGATGCTGTTGAGGATTCGGTTTGTTCTACTGAACGCTTGAATCAGTCCGTGCATCTTCAGGTTCTTATCCACCCACAGCGTATTGAGCGTTGTCGCATCGAAGCCTGTCAGGAACATGTTGACGACGATCAGCATGTCCAGCTCCTTATTCTTCATCCGAAGCGAAACGTCTTTATAGTAATTCTGGAACTTGTCGCCATCCGTGCTATAGTTGGTTTGGAACATGCGGTTGTAATCTTCGATGCAGCTTTCGAGGAAATCACGTGCAGTCTGATCCAGAGCGCTGGTGTCCTCGGAATTCTCTTCGCCGAGCAGACCACTGTCATCGTTTTCTTCCTCATTTGCTGCATAGCTGAAAATCGTCGCTATGCGCAGCTGCTTCGTGGGATCTGCCGCCATCTGCTTTTTGAACTCTGCATAGTATAGCTTCGCTGCCTGAACGGACGCAACGGCAAAAATGGAATTGAAACCTGAAAGCCGCTGTTTCCGTTTGACTTCCTCCACCGCGCCGCTCTTGGCAGATGCGACCTCGGCTACGTTCATCAGCGTGTTGTAAACATAGGTTTTATCCCCACGATAGGTCTTCTGGTCGAAGTGATCCAGAATGTATTTCGTTACCAGCTCGATCCTTCGCGGTGACATGAACGCTTTTTCGCGGTCAATGTCCCAGACCTTTTCATCGTCGATGTCCGCGTCCATTTCCATCGTTTTGATGTAGTCCACCCGGAAGGGCAGTACATTTTTGTCGTTAATGGCGTCCACAATGGTATAGGCGTGGAGCTGATCGCCAAAAGCCTGCTCTGTCGTGCGGAGTGTGGGATTCTTGCTCACGCCTGCATTGACCGCAAAGATCGGCGTTCCGGTAAAGCCAAAGAGGTTGTACTTCTTGAAATACTTCGTAATGGCTTGATGCATATCCCCGAACTGACTCCGGTGGCACTCATCAAAAATGATAACAACTCGCTTATCAAAAACGCTGTGTCCGGCGTTCTTTTTGATGAAAGTTGCCAGCTTCTGGATGGTTGTAATGATGATCTTGGCGTTGTCATCCTCCAACTGGCGCTTCAAAACCGCCGTAGAGGTGTTGCTGTTGGCAGCTCCCTTTTCAAAGCGGTCATATTCCTTCATCGTCTGATAGTCCAGATCCTTGCGGTCCACAACGAAAAGCACTTTGTCAATATAGTTCAGCTTGGTGGCAAGCTGCGCCGTCTTGAAGGAAGTCAGCGTTTTGCCGCTGCCGGTGGTGTGCCAGATGTACCCGCCGCCTGCTACGGTGCCGTATTTCTTATAATTGTTGGCGATCTCAATGCGGTTCAAAATGCGCTCGGTGGCGACGATTTGATATGGCCGCATCACCAGCAGCATATTTTCCACCGTAAATACACAGTAACGGGTAAGAATATTCAGAATGGTGTGCTTGCAGAAAAAGGTCTTGGTGAAGTCTACAAGGTCCGGGATAATGCGGTTGTTGGCGTCCGCCCAGAACGAAGTGAACTCAAAGCTATTGCTGGTTTTGGACTTCTTGGCTTTCTGTGCTTTGGCATCCTTGATATGGTTGAAACGGGTGGTATTGGAATAATACTTCGTATTTGTGCCGTTGGAGATCACGAAGATCTGCACGAATTCATACAGTCCGCTGGATGCCCAGAAGCTGTCCCGTTGATAGCGGTCGATCTGATTGAAGGCTTCCCGAATGGGAACGCCCCGGCGCTTCAGCTCGATATGGATCAGCGGCAGACCGTTGACCAGCACCGTCACATCATAGCGGTTATCGTGAGCAGCGCCCTCCTCGGCGGAGATGGCATACTGATTGATGACCTGCAGGCTGTTGTTGTGTATGCACTTCTTGTCAATAAGCTGGATATTTTTGCTTTCCCCGTTATCCCGGCGGAGCACCTGCACATAGTCCTCCTGAATCAGGCGGGTCTTTTCGAGAATGCCGGAGTTTGTGTTTGCCAGCACCTCGTCCCAGAAACGCTTCCATTCGCCGTCCGTAAAGCGATAGTTATTCAGCTTTTCCAGCTGCGTCCGCAGATTGGCAATCAGGTCAGCCTCTTTATGGATGGTCAGGCGCTCATAGCCCAGCTCGCAAAGCAGACGGATAAACTCCTTTTCCAAGTCCGCTTCGCTCTGGTACGCCTCCGAGCGCTTCGACTGCGGCTTGTATTCGGTGACAACAGTGCTTTCATTGCTCTGGGCAACAATGTTGAAATAGCTCATCATATTACTCCTTTATTAGAGAAAGGTACGCAAAAACAGCTGCGATTATTGTAAGGACAATATTCAGTAGACTCTGTATATAATCCCTGTCTTCTACTTTCTCAATTTCGATTGAGGAGATGCGGAATATGCTGGCAAATAAAAATGCAGCAAAGCTGAATGGGATGAAAATATACCACTCGATGCCCCATAGCGGGGCGCCTTGTCCATGGATGAGCGCAACAATTCCACATATAAGGAAAAGAAGTGCCGCACCATACAGTACCAATGCTACAAGAGCAAAAATCAGAGTTAACAGTACACTCATAATGCTAAATGTAACACGGTCGCCTTTTATATTTTTTCGAGGTAAAACACAGATTCTGAAAATGCATTTGAATTCATTAATCGCTATCTTAATGATACGCAGCAATCTATTCTTGTCATTATATTTTTTAAATCCGATTGCCTCCTGTAACTCTCGGATATTGGCCTCTTTCTGCTTCTGCTTAGCGTCTTCATCTGCTTTTTTGGCTTCAATGATTGCGTTCGCAATTATGTGCTGCATTTCTGCTTGTGACATGCTTGCAGGAAAAGCTACAGGCGGAACGGTAGGCTGCGCTTTGACATGATCGCGCCGCTTTTTTCTGCTGTTCGAATTTTGACTTGGCACTCTGCACTCACCTCATTTTTCAAATTCAAGTAGTTTATCCCTGTAATATTCATATTGTTTCTGCCGGGCTTTGATTTCGGCGGGCAGGCCGGAGGAAAGATCGGTGCAAAGGGTGTCAAAACGGTCGAGAATCTCAATGATGCGCTTTTGCTCTTTAATAGACGGCACACTGATTTTAGCTCTGCTAATGTTGTCATTATAGAGTCTTGCGATTGTGCCGCCTTCGGAAACTGCCCACGGTTGAAGCTGGTAACAGTAGAACAAATAGCGGTTTAGTACAACGCTTTCATCATTGTCGATCCATACAACATTTGAATCCTGATAATAAGCATCCTCACCGTCATAAATAACAGTTCTTCCTATCGTTCCTGCAGCAGAAATAAGAACATCCCCCTTTTTAGGGAAAGAATATGCTTTTCGGTATCCCTCAAATTTTTCACGAGAAATATATGCATCCGGTTTCTTTCCGAATGTTCCAATTTTATAAAAAGGGACATCTCCGTCGGGAGAGGTTTCCGCTTTCAAAATCCGCTTGCACATGGACACTTTTCCAATGCTTCCAAGTTCAATAGAAACATACCGCAAAAGTCAAGAGTAAAAGCAGAAAAAACTAAAATATTTTTTCAGAAGGCTTCAAGCGGCTTCGGCGACGTATCTTTCAAAGAGCGATCCGGACGTTTCAAAGCCTAAAATCTCGCGCGGGTAATTGTTGATCCACGTTTCGACGCGCTGAATATATGCGGCGGTTACTTTCCGGAAGTCTGTTCCTTTCGGCAAGAACCGCCGTATCATTTTGTTTATGTTCTCATTCGTGCCGCGTTCGTATGCGCTGTACGGGTGGCAATAGTAAACCTTCGTGCGCTTCCGGTCTTTGCCGTAGACGGATTTTTCAATTCCGGCGCAATCCATGAATTCCGATCCGTTGTCAAACGTAATGCTTTTGAATATCTGTGAAAACTTCTTCCCGAAGCGTCGTTCTAACTTGTTCAGCGCCGCCACGACGCTGGCGGCGGTCTGATCCGGCATTTTGATAATAATTTCGTTCCGCGTCAAGCGCTCCGAAAGAACGAACAAGGTTTCCTTCGTCCGCTTCTTCCCGCATACGCAATCGCCTTCCCAATGTCCGAAGGTCTGCCGATCGTTGATTTCCTGCGGGCGTTCTTCTATGCTTTCGCCCTGCGGCGCGCGGGCGGCTTTCTTCCGCTCCACCTTGTCATACTTCCGCTTCCGCTCCCCGTGTTCCGGCAAGCTCTCGCGGCTGATCCCGTAGAATATACCCTTGTCGATGTAATTATAGATCGTCTTTTCGCTGATCTCCGTTTTGAAGGTCAGCCCCAGCCGCTTGATTTCTCCGACGACGGCGGCGGGGGAATAGCCTTCTTCGCCGATCTTCTTTTCGATGAAGGCGGATAATTCGTAATCGTTGCCGATCTTCAATTCGCCGCCTTTGGCTTTTAGGTTCTCTTCATAGCGCTGTTGCGCGATCTCCGGCGAATAGCGTTCTTCGGTCGTCAAGTCGGAATTCAAATGCGTATAGCGTCCGCGCTTCAACTCCCTGTATATCGTTGTATTGTGGACGTGCAGACGGTCGGCAATCGCGCAAGGCTTCAAGCCCTCTTTCAAGCCTTTTTCGATTTTTAGGCGGTCTGTCCAAGTCAAGTGTTTGTGCATTCTTCCTTCCTCCAGCTTCCGAATATGACAAAAGGGCGGCATTTCTGCCGCCCTTCGCCCTCTCTGATTATCTGCTTGTGATATGCAATTCGCTTTTAAGCGCCGCTTGCAGGACGGCGGAAAAATTCACGCCAGCCCGCTCCGCTTCAAAGTTAAGCCATGAAGGAATGGTGCAATTCTTCTTCACGACGCGCATATCGTTCTTTCTGCGGTACTCCGCGAAATCAACGTCAACCAGCGAAACGATCGCGCCGGACGGCGCTTCGGCTTGTGCGCTTGCAATGCTCGACGCTTCCGGCAACGCTTCGCCGTCGTCCTGCATATCAATTCCCATAAGCCCGATTGCGTCCCGCGCCATCTCGATCGCGTCCGGAACGTCCTTGCCCTGCGTATTGATATTGAAATCGGGGACAAATACCACGATGAACTCTTTTCCTTGCGTCATAACGATAGGATATGCGTTTTTCATTCTGAATACCTCCTTCAAATCTCCGCGTATTTTGCTTTTGCGTCTTTAAGGCGCGGCAATGTGTCGATCACGCTTCCGGCTTCGTCTGTTACCTCGAACACGTTTTTCAAAGTCCCGTTGACGCGGCGATCAACACTTGTAATCATGAACTTTCCATCTTCGCGGACATACTTTGAAAAGAACGCGACATTCGCTTGCTTTTTGAATTTCATTGTCCGTACCTCCTATATTGTTGTCAAGTGGCGGCGGGCTTATTTCAGCCCGCGCCGCTTGATGATTGCTTTTGCTAACTCTTCGTCGGTTTCTCTGTGCCTTACGACGCTTTCCCTTTGACCGTCCTTCACGTATATGTCGTGGTTCGCGCCGTGCCGCTTGAACTTCCAGCCGTTTCGTTCTAAAAGCTCGATAAGGTCTTTTGTTTTCATCTGCTGTCCTCCTTACATTTACTATTATACGCCTTCAATGCGTATATGTCAATAGGTTTTGAGAAAAAATACGTATTTTATGCGCCTATAAAAGATAAGCGGCGACGGGATCACCCCGCCGCCGTTATTCGTCTATACCTAAAAGCCAATTTACCGAAACGCCCAGCACTTCCGCAAATATCTTCAATTCAAAGTCGGATACGAAGCGCGTACCGATTTCAATTCGGCTTATGCTGTCCCGCTCCATGTTGATCCCTTTCAACTGTATTTGTGCGGCTAAATCCTCTTGACGTAGCCGCCGGACGACGCGCGCTTCGCGCAATCGGTCGCCGCAAATGTTCTTCTTGCCGTTGTAATCATATATCTTCATTGCCGCCGCGATCCCTCTTCATTCTGATTATTTACAAACGGTGTGTAAATATTCCGCTTTATTCTTGATTTTAGCGTATGACGGGCGTATAATTGTGTTAAAGGTCAGAATGGGCGAATTCTGCCTTGAAAATTTACATTTAAGAAGGGGGATTTGCTCTAATGTTTGTCAGCTTTACAAAGACATTGAAGAAGATGTCCGGTTTCCGGCTGGGCTTCGGTGTGCGTGTGAATAAGCGAAACGCGCCGTTGTGGTGCTTCGCTATGCTCTTCGCCGGAATGTTCTATTTGATGTGGTATATGATTATCGGCGCGGGCTGGTGTCTGTACTTCTTCTTGTGGGCGTTTTACAAGATTTATTACTATCTATTCAAGGGAATTGCGGTCGGCTGTAAGAAACTGTATCAACTCATTAAAAGGAAAACCGCCGCGCCGTCGGAAGCGTCGGTCGAACCGCCGAAGGAATGAACCAAACAAAAAAATCCCCCGTGCAAGGCTCGAAAGCCCGCACGGGGGATTGTTCTTTATGCGGCGGAAGGCTGAAAGGGGAAGCGCGATCCGCCGCGCGGTCAATTACTCTTTGTTGCTGTCGGTATCCGCCGGAATGCCGGAAATAGTGAAGTAGTCCGGAAGATTAAAGACGGCGGCTTCGATCAGTTTATCCAGCGTTTCCGCGTCGATCTTGAAGCCCTTGCTATTCAGAAATTCAACAACGTATGCTTTCTTCTCTGCGCCCCTGCCGCTTCCGGTGTAAAGCTGTTCGGCGGCTTCGACGGCAACCGTTACCCACATTTTGATTTTCTCAAACTGTGCGGCGGTCGTCTTGCTTCTGATCCACGGGATCACGAAGGCGGTAATAATAGCCGCGATAAGAGCGATCACGGCGTTTGCAATGCTGGTAAGATCAATAGTCATTGTTTGTATCCTCGCTTTCTGTTATGTCGATTTTTTCTTTTTTCTTGATCCTGCCGACGATTACTTCGGCAAGACGCTTCATCATCATTGCGCCGCATTCGATCACGACGGCGCGGAAATACCATTCGATCAGAACGGTTTGTTCCTGCCGCGTGATAAGGAATGAAACGTACTGCGCGACGATGAAAGCCGCCGTTGTAATTGCGATCACAATAACGGCTTTCGTTGCGAAGCGTTCGTCAGCCTTGAAGAAGCGGCGCTTCGCCACCCGCTTCCCGCTCGAAGGTTTGTTTTTCATTGCGTCCCCTTTCATAGCGCAATTAACGCACGGCGCGCGTTGTGTAACGCATACCGTGCGTTGTGCGTGTGTTAAACAAGCGTTAGATCATCGACGTTCACCGCCGCGACAACCGTTCCGCCGTAGGTAATCACGGCGCGCTTTCCGGAAAGCTCTTTGACGATGTGATCGCGGGAATAGACGAAGGAAGCAAGGCTTCCGCCGGAATAGGTTTTCGCGCCCGCTTTCACGCGCACTTTGCTTCCCGTTTTGATCTTCCGCGCCGATGTCCCGCCGGACGTGTCGGAATAGGTAATGAAAGCGTCGTCGTGTCCCGCCTTCTTCAACTTCTCCAGCATAGCTTCCGCGTTCTTCTTGACGCTGAACGCGCCCACTTGAACCTTGTAATACTTGCCGATCTGCACGATGTACGTATCGAAGCCTTCCTTTTTCAGCTTTGCCGCGAACGCTGTTGCGTTGTCCTTCTTCTCAAACGCTCCAAGCTGTACGCGGTAAAGGTTCTTCGCGTCGCCCTGCGGCTTCGGCTTCGGCTTCTGATCCTCTGCCGGAACGCCCAGCCGCCTGTTTACCTCCGCCGCGATCTCGCCGTGTCGGTTATACAGATAATCGCCGGGGCAAGCCTTGTTCGCGTAATCCCTGTGAACGGTCATATTGCACCCGTTCTTGTGGTTTACGCGGTCGCCCTTGCTTGTACTCCATACCAGCTTTTTGATCCCGTTCCGGCGGCAAATATCTTCGACAAGATCAAGAAGCGCCGCGTATGCTTTATCATTCACGGCGTATGGGTGCTTTGTGTCGCTTGCAACCTCGATCGTGATTGCGCGGTTATCGTTCGCCGCCGAAGAACTGCACCACGAACGATCGGCTTCATCGACGTAAAGCCCGATCCGCCCGTCGTAGCCGATCCCGTAGTTTGAACTTGCCTGTCGCGAAGTCGGCTTGAAGATTTCGCCGATCCTCTCGGCGGAACATTGCCCGACGACGCAATGAATTGTGATCGTGTCGATCTTGTGATTTCGTGGGCTGTTCTTGTTCGGTGAAATCAGCGTACACGAAATAAGTTTGCTATTGCTCATTGCTGAACCCTCCTTTGCAATGAAGAAGCGGCGGGGAAGCCCCCGCCGTCGCTGGTGTTACTCTGCTTGATCCATTCGTTTTTCGATGTGGTCAAGCCGCTTGTGTGCCTGTTTCGCCGACGCTTCAACGTCGGTCAAGCGCGTTACGAACTCCGTATTCGTCTTTCGCTGTTCCTTCTGCTCCGCCTTGATTTCGTCCGTGTTCGCCTTGATGTATCCGATCTCGGTTAAAACGGTCGCGTCGTGCTTCACATTGCTTTCCTTGTCCTTGTCCCTGTTACGAACAAAAGCGATATAGCCGAACACGATAGCGCATACGGTAGAAAAGACGGAAAGAACCGTTGTGAAAGTGTCCATCGTTGATCCTCCTTCCCGTTAGGTTACTTTTTCCCATTGCCACAAGCCCGCCGTGTCCGGCGGATAAACGCAATTCGGCATATCTGCTTTTGCAAGGTATACCGCGCCTTTGTAGCTGTAATACAAGCCGGAAACGACATTAACGACGATCCCCGCCGTTTCCGGATACGGGATCGGATCGTCAAGCGTTCCGGTCGCGGAAAGCTCGATCAAGCGATAGTACGCGAAGGTGGTTTCAACGGGATAAGCCGCCGCGTTCGACGTGTGCGCCGCTTTGATCTCGTAATACCGCCCGTTGTGCTTGATGATTTCGCCGACGGTGTTGTAAGCGTGATTGTCGGCGTATTCGTCGTATTCGATCACTTCCGCCGATTGCAGGATCGCCGCGTCGGAAATGACGTTCGTTCCGGCGGCGCGATCCTGCACGATCTGCGCTTTGAAGGATAGGGCAAGCAAAGCGGCGGTTTGCTCTCCCGCCGCTTTGACTTCCCGAACCTCTTTTTCAATTTCGGTGGAAGCTCCGCCGTTGCTCTTCTTGTGAATTACGCTCATTCAAAATTCCCCCCGATCCCCGATACCCAGCAAGCGGTCAGCGCGTCGCCGCGCTGGACGGTTACGCGGATATTCATTCCGTACTGTGCCGCCGTGTTGATCTTATTTGTGAAAACGTGTGCAACGCCTTGAACAACCGCGTTCGTGCAATCCTCCCAAACGGGGGAAGCGTCAAACGGATTATTCGTAACTTCAACCTTGAACGTGCCGCCCGCCGGAATGTCGCGCGTTACCTTGACATTTGCGCGTGTCGGCTGGCTGTCGGCTTCCAGCGGCGTGGAAAGCGTGATAACGAAGCCCGCAATCGACTTTGTGAACGTCAGCGTCCGGACGGCGCTATTTCCTGCGCTGTCGGTCGCCGTAATCGTGATCGTGTGCTTTGCGTTCGTAAGCGCCGTGAAGGTATTTCCGGAAACGGAAAGCGTCTGCGTCGCGCCCAGCGTGATCGCGTTCTTCGTCGCGATTGTCTTTCCGTCGATCTTTTCAACAACGTTCACCGTGTCGCCGTCCGGATCGGTTACGCTGTATTGATAGGTGAAATCGGCGCGCTTGATCCCAAGATCGGCATTACTGCCGGAAATCACGGGCGGCTGGTTATGGATTACGGCAATATCTCCGCTTGTGGTGTATGCGGAATAATTGCCGTAGCTGTCCTTCGCGCGGACGCGGTATTTCAACGTGTTCCACGCGGTCGATACCGCTTCCGTGAACGTCCTGCTTGCGGACGCTTGAACCTGTGTCCACGCGCCGCTGTTGTATGAGCGCTCGAAACAATAGGTCAGCGCGTCGCCGTCCGGATCGGTCGCCGCCGCGCAAGAAATGTTGATGTTCTGCCCGCTGTAACACGTTGCTGGCGCGGTAATGCTGGGCGGCGCGGAAGGCGCGGAATTGTAGATTACCGTATAATTTCCGTCGCTGTTCGGGCTGTCAGATACCAAGATAGAAGATTTAAGATTACAAAGCGGGCGAACGCCAACGTAGCCGAGGTACGCGTAGATGTGGCTCAAAGAGCCGCCCGAATAGACGTAGCGGACGCTGTTGGCGTTCGACGAATAAGGCGTTCGAAGCCACCAATACCAGCCCTTTGACGTGCTGAAATTGCTGTTCGTGTACTCCGAATTGCTCACGCATTGCGCCGTAGGATAAGCGACGCGGGAAGCGTCGTTGCTGAATAGCGCAAGAAGCGATCCTTCCGCGATATTGTTTTCATTCGCAAGCCCCACTTCTGTGGTGGACGGAAGGAACATTTTTGACGTTACCGTTTCATAGCTTCCGCCGTCGGTAACGGTATTTCTTGCGACGGTCTGCGTTGTTGTCAGAAGCTCCGCAACGAACTTCGGATCAAGCATAGCAAGGAAGCCCGCCCACGCGTCGTA
>OIWV01000226.1_pt1 | contig 53962 bp, 36 predicted proteins | sample 1587751 | NCBI WGS metagenome assembly OIWV01 (sample SAMEA3888913, study PRJEB22519) | human gut metagenome | biome: human gut; feature: human-associated habitat; material: faeces | place: Denmark | collected 2010
CAGCAATGGCTCCTTACATCTTCATGGAGCGTAACGGTATTCATATTATCGACCTTAACAAGACCGTAGCCAAGGTAGACGAGGCTGCTGAGGTACTTAAGGGAATCGCCAAGTCAGGTAAGAAAATCCTGTTTGTCGCTACTAAAAAACAAGCTAAGGACATCGTAGCCGAGAAGGCTGCCTCTGTCAACATGCCTTACGTTATTGAGCGCTGGCCAGGTGGTATGCTCACTAACTTCCCTACAATCCGTAAGGCTGTCAAGAAAATGGCAAACATCGATAAGCTGATGAATGATGGTACATTCTCTAACCTTTCTAAGCGCGAGTTGCTTCAGGTAAGCCGTCAGCGTGCCAAGTTGGAGAAGAACCTTGGTTCTATCGCCGACCTGACTCGTCTTCCAAGCGCACTCTTCGTTATCGACGTAATGAAGGAGCACATCGCTGTTAAGGAGGCTAACCGTCTGGGTATTCCAGTGTTCGGTATCGTTGATACCAACTCTGATCCTAAGAATATCGATTACATCATCCCTGCCAACGACGATGCAAAGGATTCAGTAGAGGTAATTCTCTCTGCTGTTTGCGGTGCTATCGCTGAGGGTCTTGAGGAGCGCAAGGCAGAGAAGGCTGATGAGAAGGCTGCTGCCGAGCAGAAGGATCAGCCTAAGAAGAAGGCTGCCCGCAAGGAAGAGGCTGCTGAGGCTGCTGAGTAATCAGACAAAGGCTTAATAAGCTCTGAGCCATCATCCAGGAAAGGGGTGGCTCAGTGCTATAGCAACAAATAGAACATTAACTATTTTAATTAAAGAAAAATATTATGGCTGTTTCAATTGAAGATATCAAGAAACTTCGCGCTATGACTGGTGCTGGTCTTGCTGACGTTAAGAAGGCACTCACAGAGGCTGAAGGTGATTTCGATAAGGCAAAGGAGTTGCTCCGTGAGCGTGGACTCGCTATCGCTGCCAAGCGTTCAGACCGCGAGACATCTAACGGTTGTGTACTCGTTAAGAAGGAGGGCACATTCGCTGCTATGATCGCTCTGAAGTGTGAGACCGACTTCGTTGCTAACGGTGCCGACTTCATCAAGTTGACACAGGATATCCTCGACGCTGCTATCGCTGCTAAGGCTCACACTCTTGACGAGGTTAAGGCTCTTCAGCTCGGCGAGTCGGACGTTCAGGCTGCTGTTACACAGCGCTCTGGTATCACAGGCGAGAAGATGGAGCTCGACGGCTACAACGTACTCGAGGGTGAGAACATCGAGGTTTACGACCACATGAAGAAGCACACTCTCTGCACAATGGTTCAGCTCAACGAGAACAACGAGGAGGCTGGTCACAAGATCGCTATGCAGGTTGCTGCTATGAAGCCTATCGCTCTCGACGAGGAGTCGGTTCCTGCTGAGGTTAAGGAGGAAGAGCATAAGGTTGCTGTTCAGAAGACTAAGGAAGAGCAGATCGAGAAGGCTGTTGAGGTTGCTTTGAAGAAGGCAGGTCTCAATCCTAACCACTTCGACTCTGAGGACCACATCGAGTCTAACCAGGGCAAGGGCTGGATCACAGCTGAGGACGTTGCTAAGTTCCGCGAGATCAAGGAGACTGTTTCTGCTGAGAAGGCTGCAAACCTCAACGAGAACATGATTCAGAACATCGCTAAGGGTCGTGTTGGCAAGTTCTTGAAGGAGAACTGCCTCGTTTGTCAGGAGTTCCAGTTCGGCGACGGCGACAAGCAGAGCGTTGCCGACTACCTCAAGAAGCAGGACAAGGATCTGAAGATTGTTGCTTACAAGCGCTTCACTCTTGCTGCTGAGTAATTAGAGCAATCAATTACGCATATTTTTATATTTGGGAGTTGCGAGGAGTGAAATCTCTATCGCAGCTCCTTTTTTGTTTAATGTAGCCGAGTAGGCAGGCGGTTAGCCCGTTGTACTCAGCCTGCTTATATACTTGTCAACTCGTCAACTTGTAAACTTGAAAAGAAAATGAAGATATTTGCTGTAGGTATGAACTACCTCGAACACAATAAAGAGCTTCATGGCTCGTTATATAAACCAGAGAGTCCTGTGATTTTCACCAAGGCTGATACTGCCTTGCTAAAGGATCACAAGCCCTTCTTCATCCCCGACCACCTCGGTCGAATCGACTATGAAACCGAGCTTGTGGTGCGCATCTCCCGTCTCGGCAAGACCATTCCGCAGCGTTTTGCCCACCGCTACTACGACGCTGTGACCGTGGGCATCGACTTCACAGCACGCGAGCTGCAGTCGAAGCTACGTGCCGAGGGCAAGCCATGGGACCTTTGCAAGGGTTTCGACGGGTCGGCAGCGCTGGGCGAGTGGGTCTCCATAGACAAGTTCCGCGACATCCAGGCCATCCACTTCCACCTCGACATCAACGGCAAAACCGTACAGGAGGGCTGCACCTCGGATATGCTGTATAAGGTGGACGAGCTGATAGCCTACATCTCGCAGTACTTCACCCTGAAGACCGGCGACATCCTCTATACCGGAACTCCTGCCGGTGTTGGCCCCGTAAACATCGACGACCACTTCGAGGGCTATATCGAGGACCGCAAGGTTCTGGAGTTCAACTGCAAATAGTAACAATGTAACTAATTATGAAAATAAACTTGCGAGCCATACATCTAATAATATGTCTGTGCATGACATTAGTGTCGGCAACGGCGCAGAAGTTCTACAACCTCACCTCGCAGGAGGTGAAGGTCGACTCTGTTATGCCCGTCTTCGCCCACACCGAGAGCCTGCCAGCCGCCTACCGCGACTCGGTATATACATTCGAGATAGCCTATCCCGAGTTTGCCGACATGCCCTCCGCCGACATTGCTGCCTACCGCCGTCTAACGTCAGCCCTGCCACCAGCCTTGCCCAAGGTTGAGAGCTATGTGTCGTTCGACCGCAAGCAGCCCATGCTCCATGCCGAGCTTTGCCCAATAGTAGTGCGCAGCGGCAAGTTTCAAGTGCTCGCAAGCTTTATGCTTCGCCGTGTGGCTCGTGCCAAGACAGCCGATGTAGCGTCGCGCATTGCACGCATCAACTCGCCCCTTTCGGCTTCGGCGCTTACTGAAGTCGACCCCTCTACCGTTGCTCCTGCCGACCGCTACGTCAAGAAGAGCGTATTGCGCAGCGGCAAGTGGGCTAAGATTCGTGTCCCGTCGTCGGGCATCTATCAGCTCACCGACGCCGTAGTGCGCCAAGCCGGATTCTCAAATCCCGACAAGGTCAAGATTTACGGATATGGCGGTAACCTCCAAAACGAGGTGCTCAATGCTGCCGACCTCATCAACTGCGACGACCTTAGCGAGCTGCCTACCTACAAGACAGCCGATGGACGCCGCCTGTTCTATGGCCGTGGTCCGGTGTCTTGGCCGGACGATACCGAATCGCAAATACGCATCCGCAATCCTTATTCCGATTACGGCTACTACTTCCTTACCGAGGGAAGCACCGCCCCAACATTCTATGCCGACTCAGCCCAGTTTGTCGGCACTATTCCTAAAGCCGACTTGTGCCACGACCTCTACGAAATAGACGATTATGCCTATGCTCAGTTGGGCCGCAACCTCTATGGCGCCAAGCTCCTGTCGTCAGGCGATTCGCTTGTTGTCGAATTCGACAGTTCTCTGCGTTCGGCTTATTCCAGCTCTTCTCTCACCGTAGGCATCGCGTCGGACGTCACCGCACAGGTGTCCGTAACACACAACGGCTATACCTTCCCGTCGCCGGTATCTATCCTCAGCTCGGCTTCGGGATATATAAAGGCGCAGAGCCAAACCGTAACATTCAGTCAGCTGCAAACGCGCAGCGCATCGGGCCGTGAGCGCATTGTGCTGCGTGTAAAGAGCGGTGCCACCCGTCTCGACTACGTGTCGCTGTCGTGGGCGTCTCCGCAAGACATTCCTGCTCTTTCCACTACCGCCTTTTCCGCCCCCGAATATGTATACAATATAACCAACCAGAACCACCACGCCGACAAGCAAGCCGACATGGTGATAATAATACCCACATCCCAAAAGCTCTTTGCCCAGGCACAGCGCATAAAGCAGATGCACGAGGAGCGAGACGGTATGCGTGTGAACATCGTGCCTGCCGACGAGCTGTACAACGAGTTCTCGAGCGGCACCCCCAACGCTTCTGCCTACCGCCACTACCTCAAGATGCTGTACGACCGTGCCTCTTCCGAAGCCGACCAACCCAAGTATCTGCTCCTTCTTGGTGGCAGCGTATGGGACAATCGGCTTAAGACCTCGGTTTGCCGTGGCTTCAATGCCGACGACTATCTGCTTGCCTTTGAGAGCGAAAACTCATTTGACCTTACAAACAGCTATGTAGACGACGGCTTCTACGCTACGCTCGACGATGGCGAAGGCGCCTACCCCCTCTACCGCGACAAGGTGGACGTGGCTGTAGGACGTATGCCGGTGCTTACCGATACCGACGCCAAGGCTATGGTGGACAAGCTTCTGTCGTATGTAGACAAAGCCAACCGCGACTCTTGGCTCAACACCATATTCTTTATGGGCGACGACGGCGACAATAACATCCATATGAAAGATGCCAACGACGTTGCCGACCAGGTGATAGACACCAACCCCGGATTCTATGTCAAAAAGGTTATGTGGGATGCCTATAATATGGAGAGCACGGCTACCGGAAACTCTTATCCCGATATCGAGCGTGCCATAAAGAAGCAGCAAAGCCAGGGAGCGCTCATTATGGACTATGTAGGCCATGGCTCGGAGTGGCAATTCTCGCACGAGAATGTGCTGCGCATAGCCGACTTCCAAAACTTCTCCAATACCAACCTTCCGCTCTGGCTTACCATCGGTTGCGACTTTATGCCTTTCGACCGCCTATCCGACAACATAGGCATGAAGGCGGTGCTCAACCCCAATGGAGGTGCGGTGGCGCTTATCGGCTCTACCCGAACCGTCTACTCCAACTATAATGCCTATCTGCACAAGGCTTTGATGCGCCATTTGCTATCCTACGACGACACCGGCAAGCCGCTTGCAGTGGGCGAGGCCTTGCGTCTTGCCAAGAACTCTGCCAATACAGAGCGATATGCCAACAACTCGTTGCAATTCTCGCTGCTTGGCGACCCTGCCATGCGTCTCAATATGCCAACAGCTAAAATTGTTATCGACTCTATCTGTGGCATTGCCCTTGAGGAAGCCACAACCCTGCCCAAGATGAAGGCAGGCGCCCTTGTAAAGGTGGCGGGACACGTTGAGGGAGCCGAAGAGTTCAACGGCAATCTCTCTCTCAATGTGCGCGATAGCCGCGAGACGATAGTGTGCCGTCTCAATCAGCCTAACGAGGCGTCTACACCATGCACCTTTACCGACCGCACCAAGACCATATACAGCGGACGCAACCGCATTGCCGACGGCAAGTTCAGTGTCGAGTTTGCTGTTCCTAAGGACATCAACTATTCGGACGAGACAGGCCTCATCACGGCGTGGGCTGTAAGCGACGACCATACCGTTATGGCACAGGGCTACAGCGAGAGCTTTACGGTGGGCGAGAGCCAGATTGCCGTAAACGACTCTATTGGCCCGTCGATATACTGCTATCTCAACTCGCCATCGTTCCAGAACGGTGGCACGGTGAACAGCACACCCTACTTCGTGGCAGAGATAACCGACCGCGACGGCATCAACGCCTCAGGCTCGGGCATAGGCCACGACATGCAGCTGTGTATAGACGGACGGGCAGATATGACCTTCTCGCTCAACGACAACTTCCAGTTCGACTTCGGCTCCTACACCTCAGGCTATACCTATTACAGTATGCCGCAGCTCGACGAAGGTTGGCACACGCTACGCTTCCGTGCATGGGATATACAGAACAACGTCAATACATCCGAGCTGCGCTTCTGCGTGGCAAAGAGTCAGAAACCCTCGTTCTCTATCTCTTGCACCAAGAACCCAGCTCGCGAGTATACCACCTTCGTCATAGCGCACGACCGACAGGGTGCCAACCTCGACGTAACTGTGGAGGTGTACGACCTAAGCGGACGCCGCCTGTGGTCGCACAGCGAGAGTGGCGTAGGCAATGGTTCAACCTACACCGTTACATGGAATCTAACCACCGACGGAGGCGTACAGCTCGACAGCGGCATCTATCTGTACCGCGTAAAACTTGGGGCAGACAATGCCACCAAGACGTCCAAAGCCAAGAAACTGATAATTGCAGGCAATAAATAGAATGTTCCTGCGTTTTTTATATAGCTAATAATACGATAAATGAAGAATATATATCTTGCGGCACTCGCCCTTATGGGTATCTCGCCGCTCACTGCCACAGCTCAGGAGAAGGTTGATATGTTCAATCCTGAGAAAAACTCAGTAACATCGCAGTCGATAGCGCCCGATGCCCGTGCCGGTGGTATGGGCGACGTAGGTGTCGCTACCGACCCTGATGTGGCGTCGCAATACTGGAACCCCGCCAAGTATCCCTTTACCATATCGCGTGCCGGAGTGTCGCTCAACTACACTCCGTGGCTTCGCCAGCTCGTAAGCGACATCGACCTTGCCTACCTTGTGGGCTACTATCGCATAGGCGACTATTCGGCTGTGTCGGCTTCTATGCGCTACTTCTCGCTTGGTGAGGTGATGACCGACACTGGTAGTGACACGTCGGATGCTGGAATGACTATCAACCCGTATGAAATGTCGCTTGATGTGGCTTACTCCATTATGCTTAGCGAGAAATTCTCTATAGCAGCAGGTGTGCGCTGGATTCACTCAGACCTTAATTATAGGGAAGATAATGCTTGGACACCTGGTAATGCCTTTGCTGTAGACCTCGCCGCCTACTACCAGAACTATATAAATATCGGACAGCGCGAGTGTCAGCTTGGTCTTGGTCTTGACATCTCAAACGTGGGTTCGAAGATCAACTTCGGCGGCGACGAGAACTCCGAATTCCTTCCTGCCAACCTCCGTGTAGGTGCCTCGCTTATGGTTCCGGTGGACGAGTACAACCGCTTCTCAATAGCTTTCGACGCCAACAAGCCTCTCGTGCCCACTATGCCGGTAAAGATGGACGGCGAGTCGGAGGAGGATTTCATCACACGCAAGCAGAAGGACTACTACGACGTGTCGCCTATCAGCGGTATCTTCAAGAGCTTCAGCGATGCCCCCGGTGGATTTAAGGAGGAGTTGGAGGAGATTCGTTGGAGTATCGGTGGCGAGTATGTGTACAACGACAAGTTCTCGCTGCGCGCCGGTTATCACCACGAGTCGGAGAACAAGGGCAACCGCAAGTACTTCACCGTAGGTGCTGGCTTCAAGATGAATGTCTTCTCGCTCGACGCCGGATACGTTATAGCTACAGCCAAGTCGAACCCGCTCGACCAGACGCTGCGCTTCTCGCTGACGTTCGACATGGATGGACTGAAAGACCTATTTAGACGAAGATAAACTCAAAATTCAAAACTAATGAACATTCGTACCGGATTTGGATATGATGTCCACAAACTTGTAGAGGGTCGCGAGCTATGGCTTGGCGGCATACGCCTCGAATACCCACTTGGCTTGCTTGGCCATAGCGATGCCGACGTTCTGATTCATGCTATATGCGACGCCTTGCTTGGTGCCGCCAATATGCGCGACATAGGCTACCACTTCCCCGACACCGCTGCCGAGACTCTTAACGTCGACAGCAAGATATTGCTGCGCAAAACTATCGACCTCATAGCAACCAAGGGCTACCGCCTGGGCAATATCGATGCCACAGTATGTGCCGAGCGCCCAAAGCTCAATCCGCATATACCAGAGATGCAGCGTTGCCTTGCCGAGGTAATGGGCACAGATGTCGACAATGTGTCGATTAAGGCAACCACTACAGAGAAGCTCGGATTCACCGGGCGTATGGAGGGTATATCGGCATATGCCACTGTGCTTATTGTGAAGTAAAATACCCTAACTATCCCCGTATTTCCATTCATTTCCCCCCTAAAACCAACTTTTTGATGTTTTTTTGAAAAAAGTTATCAAAACATTTGGTGGTTACAAATAAATCAGCTACCTTTGCACTCGCTTTAAAGAACTAAGCAATGTTACTTAAAGCAAACCGATAATGTATCGGGCGTTTAGCTCAGCTGGTTTAGAGCATCTGCCTTACAAGCAGAGGGTCGGCGGTTCGAATCCGTCAACGCCCACAGGGGTGTTTCCTCGTGGCTTTCTCTTCGGAGAAGCTGCGGGGATTTTTTTTGTATATACCCCTGGTTGTTCAAGTCTCGGATACTTTGAACTAAATACCTTCAGACTTCCCTATTATGGTTCATCCGATATATAGAGCGATATAAACTGAAGTTTATCAGGGAGGTTGGCGTTCTATTATTCGTATAATGAACGTATAATTTATGGTTCGTTAATAAACGCACAAGCAGCGTTCAAGACACAGCATTATACGTTCATTATACGAGCCATAAATTATACGTCCATTATACGAACAATATATTATACGTCATACCTTGCCTCCGCAACAACAGCGCCCTCCTGCTTCTTGCCGTCCATCATTATTCGCAGCGGCTTCTTAAACCTCACAACGCGCACGTGTTCGGTTTCTTCCACCGCCTCCATCTCGTCCAGCATCTCCTTGCGGAACAAGCCCTCGCCACGATTGGCATCAACTGTGAAGTAGCCCACGCCGAACGAAGTGAGGTTCTGGAAGAAGTGGGTGCCCTGACTCGGGTCCACCCTATAGTTCTTAAGCGCAACCTCCACGATAACCCTTGCCGCCGAGATATGCGGCCATTTAACCGGAATGCCAAGCCACGGGTCGCTTGAGCCCCAACGTCCAGGACCAACAAGCACATAGTTGGTACCCTTGTCGAGATATTCGTGGTTTATCTTCTCAATCTCCCTGGCGATAGTAGGATTGTTGGATGCCGTAAAGTTGTCGTCGGTCTTAACGTACACCACGTCCGTAACGTCCTCCGTAACACCATGTCCCAAGGAGTTGTGCGAGCGCACCACGCACACGTCGTCGGGCACGGCAGCCACATCCTCGTCAAGCATCTGCTTCGAGTCCACAATAGGACGTATCTGCAAGAGGTACAGATTGCCAGTGCGATCGTCGTTGATGTTGCAGGCAAACTCTATCTCCACAGGTCGTCGCATCGACTCGGCACCATACTTCATCGACATCTGCAGCAACTGCGGCAGCGGAAAGACGTCGTGCTGCAACACGCCGGCAAAGGTTATAACCTTGCGTCCGCCGTCGTATATACCGTCGCGTATAACCTGGTCGTAGGGGTCGAAGGTAGAGGCAATGTAGTTGAGCGAGTTGTCGCGCTCTGCCTCCTTAACCTTAAGATTGAGGATGTTGAACCCATCGTCCACCTTGAAGTCGCTTCCCACATGCTTTGTGTCCAGCGCATAGAAGCGTGTCTGCGTCTCCCTGAGAGCCGTCTCAAGCTCGCTTGTTTGCAGCACCTGGTGCGGATGATATGGCGACACCCTCAGCGTCTGACCTCCATCCACGATATATTTACCCAGTCCCAATGCCAGCGATGCAATGCCGTCTTCGGCACGTTCGTCGCCAATAGGATAGTAGTTGAGCGACCTCAGCACGCCGGAGATATTAGGATAATATCGTCCGTCGTACTGCTTGCCCACCACTTCTTGCAGAATCACCGCCATCTTCTCCTGATCGATAACGTTGCTCGTGGCTGTCATGTATGCCTTAGAGTCCTTATAGTATACCGATGCGTATACACCCTTTATGGCGCAAGCCAGCATCTCGAGCATGGCATACTTGTCGTCGAGGTACGGAATCATATAGGTAGAGTAGATTCCGGCAAAGGGTTGATAGTGGGCGTCCTCCAACAGCGAGCTCGAACGTATGGCTATCGGACTCTTCGTTGCCTCGAAGAAGGTAAAGAAGTCGGCTATAAGCGAGTCGGGCAGCTGCGCCCTCATAAAGTGTTGCAGTATATCCTCGTCCGACGCGTCGCTCAGAGCTATCTGGTACAGGTTGTTCTGCTCCATGAATTGGTCGAACACATCGGTACACAGCACAACCGTCTTGGGTATCTGCACCGTAGCCCCCTCAAACGAGTTGAACTCCGGGTGCATCTTGATGATATTGTCCAGGAACGCCAAGCCTCTGCCCTTGCCGCCCAACGAGCCTTCGCCAATGCGGGCAAAGTGAGAGTAGGAGTCGAACTTCATGCGGTCGAACACAGCCACCACACCGATGTTCTTCATATGGCGATACTGCACGATGGCGTCAAAGATAATCTCTCTGTGCGCCGTAATGTCCTTCAAGCGGTCCCACGTAATCTTCTTGAGATACTCGGACACGGGGAATATGGCACGTGCCGACAGCCAGCGGCTCATGTGGTTGCGCGAGATATGGTACAGCATCGAGTCGTCCGGAATCTTGAAGATGTTGTCCTGCAGCTCCTTGAGACTGTGTATGCGCATAATCTCTGCCTTGGTTTTAGGGTCGCGGAAGATAAAATCGCCAAATCCCATGTGCTCCTCCATTATCTTGCGGAGGTCGAGTGACATCTTCTTTGAGTTCTTGTCTACAAATCTGAAGCCTTCAGCCTCTGCCTTCTCCCTATTCTCCGACTCGGCACTCTCCATCATAAGCGGAATGTACGGGTTGCGGCTGTGTATGTTGCGCAGCAGTTTCAGTCCAGCCTCGCTGTCCTTGACGCCCCCAACGGGGAATCGCACGTCGCTTATCACGCCAAGCACGTTGTCGGCATACTTGTCGTACAGCGCCATAGCCTCCTCGTAGTTGCGTGCCAGCACCACCTTAGGACGTCCTCGCATACGCAGCGTTGCGGCGTGTCGGTTAAGCGCCTCGGTAGAGAATCGCTTGCTTTGCGCCAATATATAATTGTACAGGTTGGGCAGGATAGAGCTGTAGAACCTGATGCTGTCCTCCACCACCAGTATCATCTGCACGCCACCCTCCTCGATGTCGTGCTCAAGATTCATCTTGTCCTCAATAAGCTTGATGATAGAGAGGATGAGGTTGGTGTTGCCCAACCAGCAGAACACGTAGTCGAAGATAGACAGGTCCTCGTTCTCCATGCGCTTGGTAATGCCGTGCGAGAAGGGGGTAAGCACGATGCAGTGGATATCCGGGAATCCAGCCTTGATGTCGCGTGCCACCGAGAAAGCGTCGTTGTCGGCATTGCCCGGCATACATATCACGAGGTCGATGTTCATGGTGCGCAACACCTGGTATGCCTCCTCCGTGGTGCTAACCTGTGTAAAGGTAGGCGGATAGCGCAGCCCCAACTCCATATACTCGTTGTATATCTTCTCCTCCACACGTCCGTCGTCCTCAAGCATAAAGGCGTCGTATGGATTAGCCACGATAAGCACGTTGTAGATGCGGCGCATCATCAGGTTTACGAAGGTTACATCCTTAAGATAAAACTTCTGGTATTCTTGTGGTATCATAGGTTTCTGCCTTTTAGGTTTATATGTTTCTATCAGTTGGTTTGTCTATATTCAGAGCCGTCATCTTATCGGCGACTGCGGAAGAAGTCGGTCATCAGCGTGCGGCAGTCCTCCTCCAGCACACCCTGCGTAACGGTACACTTAGGGTGCAGAGCCTTTGGTGCAAACCGCATAAAGCCGCGTTTCTCGTCGGCAGCGCCAAACACCACACGCCTTATCTGCGACCAGCCTATGGCTCCGGCACACATAATGCACGGCTCAACGGTGACGTACAGGGTACAGTCGGTTAGATATTTGCCGCCGAGCTGATTGGCAGCCGATGTTATGGCTTGCATCTCGGCATGCGCCGTAACGTCGCCCAAGGTCTCGGTAAGGTTGTGCGCGCGTGCTATGATGCGGTCGGCAGCCACTATAACAGCCCCCACCGGAATCTCGCCAGCCTCGCGTGCCGCCATAGCCTCGTCGAGAGCGCGCCGCATAAACTGCTCGTCTTTCTTCTGTTGTTGTTCGCTATTGTCCATAAGTAAGCTTTTTGTTTGCAAATTTACAATAATAATGCCATATATCTCGCATATTAACGATACCTTTGTACATTAAATTTTACAACTATGGCACAACATAACCAACTGGGCAAGTGGGGCGAGGAGTATGCCGCAAACTATCTGTTGGGCAAAGGCTACGACATCCTTGAGCGCGACTGGCGTATAGGCCACCGCGACATCGACATCATTGCGCGTTCGCCCGAAGGCGACACTGTGGTGTTTGTCGAGGTAAAGACACGCACCAACGACGTAGTTACCGACCCTCGCGATGCCGTTGACCTACGCAAGATACGCAACATAGGCTGGGCTGCCAACGCCTACGTAAAGCAGCGCAACGTGATAGACCTCCTGCGCTTCGACATCATATCCATCGTTGGCAACAACGATGCTAATGCCGATATAATGCACGTGGAGGATGCCTTCAATCCGTGCTGCGCCTTCAGATAACAAACACGTACAAGAATGAAAAAAGAAGTAATACGCCTATCCGACATCTCCTCTACCAACGACTATCTGCAACAGCAGCCTACGCCCATGACAGACGCCATGACCGTAGCTGTTGCCTCGCACCAGACGGCAGGCCGCGGACAGGGCAGCAACCGCTGGGAGAGCGAGGCGGGCAAGAATCTGCTGTTCTCCATACTCACCTCGCCGGTGTCTGTACCCGTAGCTCAGCAGTTTGTACTCTCCATGGCTGGCGCCCTTGCCCTGAAGCAGGTGCTCGACCGTTACACCGGAGACATCACCCTAAAGTGGCCCAACGACATCTATTGGCGCAACCGCAAGATTAGCGGCACACTTATCGAGACCTCTGTAGGCGGCAAGACCCTAAAGCGCTGCATATACGGCATAGGCCTCAACGTCAACCAGCGCCAGTTCTTAAGCGACGCCCCCAATCCTGTGTCGCTGCTCAACATCACGGGCAAGGAGACACCGCTCGACCTTCTGCTCGACGAGATATTGCAGAGCTTCGACCACTATTATGCCCTTGCCGTAGGCGGCAAGCACGACGTCATTGTAGCACAATACAACGCTGCCCTCTTCCGCCGCCAGGGATTGCATACGTATAAGGATGCCGCCACCGGCGAACTGTTCGACGCCGCCATACACCACGTTGGCACCGACGGACTGCTACACCTCGTAGACAGCCAAGGCATAAGCCGCACCTATGCGTTGAAGGAAGTGAAGTTTGTGATTTGAAAAACATCGGTCAGTTCGATAGCCTATTTCGAAGGTTGGCATAAACTTCGACTCTAAGGTTGGCAATATTTCTGATTGGAAGATAGAATATAATTAGTTAATGGACGTATAATTTTGTGGCTCCTTTGCCTGTAGTTCTGTGGAAACTATAAGCAAAGGAGCTACAAAATTATACGTCCATTATACAAACCTTACATTATACGCGTCCCAAATAGCGCTCTGCCTCCAAGGCAGCCTTGCAACCCGAACCCGCAGCCACGATAGCCTGTCGGTATGTAGGGTCGGCACAGTCGCCGGCGGCAAACACGCCATCTACATTAGTGCAAGGCGAAGCGCCTATAGTCTTGATGTAGCCAGTCTCGTCGCAGTCGACGTATGGGCGGAACACCTCGGTGTTGGGACGATGACCGATGGCAAGGAAGAATCCGTCGATAGGCAGGTCGTAGTGCTCCTCGTCTGCCTCGCCCTTGCGCTTAACAAGGTGAGCGCCCTCAACACCATCCTCGCCATACAGACCTTCGGTATTGTGCTCGTACAGAACCTCTATCTTCTCGTTCTCCTCAACACGCTTGCGCATAACGTCCGACGCGCGCAGATATGGCTTGCGCACAATCATATACACCTTCTTGCACAATCCGGCAAGATACAGAGCCTCCTCGCAGGCTGTGTCGCCACCACCCACTACAGCCACGGTGCGCTTGCGATAGAAAAAGCCATCGCAGGTGGCACAGGCGCTTACGCCCTGTCCGTTGTACTTCTTCTCGTCCTCAAGTCCAAGATACTTGGCGCTTGCACCGGTTGCAATAATCACGGTGTCGGCCTCAATCTCCTTGCCCGTATCGGTTGTCAGGACGTAAGGCTTGGCCGAGAAGTCTACCTTAGCGATAGAACCCTCGCGTATATCAGCGCCAAAACTTTCTGCCTGCTTGCGTAGGTCGAGCATCATCTGGTTGCCGTCTACGCCCTCGGGATAACCTGGGAAGTTCTCTACGATGGTGGTCTGCGTGAGCTGACCGCCTGTCTGTATGCCGCAATACTCCACCGGAGCCAGATTGGCACGGCCTGCGTATATGGCAGCTGTGTATCCGGCAGGACCGCTACCAACGATAAGGCACTTAACGTGTTCTCTATTTTCCATTATTATAGTTTGCTTATTGATTACTCAAGTTTGGCATGTCTTCTACACGCCGCCACATTCCTGGAGTTACAGCAACTCCTCTATCTGCTTGGCTATATTGTCCAAGCTCTCTGTTGGCTCAAAGCGAGCCACTACCTGTCCGCGCTTGTTGGTGAGGAACTTGGTGAAGTTCCACTTTATATCGCTTGTCTCCTTATAGTCGGGAGTGTCCTTGGCGAGTATCTCCTCAAGCACCGGTGTAAGCTTGTGTGCAGGGTCGAAACCGGCAAAGCCCTTCTGCTCCTTGAGGAACTTGAACAGCTGGTCGGCGTCATCACCGTTCACCTTAACCTTCTTAAAGCGAGGAAACTCTGTACCATAGGTTGTCTTGCAGAACTGATGTATCGACTCGTCAGTGCCCGGGGCCTGCGAGCCAAACTGGTTGCAAGGGAAGTCGAGCACCTCAAATCCTTGAGCGTGATATTTCTCATACAACTTTTCCAGCTCCTCATACTGCGGTGTGAAGCCGCACTTTGTGGCTGTGTTTACGATGAGCAGCACTTCGTTGGCATACTCCTTAAGAGATACTTCCTTTCCCTTTCTGTCTTTAACAGAGAATTCGTATACAGTTCTCATTTTCTTATTTATTTGTGTTTAGATGTTTTCTTGTTCTTCTTACCTTAATATATGAGCTACAAAATTATGAAAAAATAATGAGAAACAAGAAATGAATAGGGAAAACCCTACTTCATAATATGGATTTTATCTATACCCAATCAAATTTGTTTTATTAAATTTGCAACATAAAACAAATAAATACGTTATTATTAAGTAAAAAGTGAAACAATTTAAAACTAATAGCAATATGAAGAAGATTTATACTTACCTCACACTCCTCTTGCTCGCCATGTCGCCTGCAATGTTCACAAGTTGCGACACCGACGACTACTGGTACGACGATTATGACGACTGGTACGAGAACGAAGACGACCGATACAACAAGCCTTACGACGAGGGTTGCTGCCAGCTGGTCAGCATGGCACAGACGCTCAACGGCATGTGGAGCGGTAAAGCCAAGAACGTGGTGTACGAGAACAACAATGCCTACGAGACGCAGATATACGTCGACTTTACCTTTACGCAGTACTCTAAGAAGTCGAACAACGGTGTTGGCTACGAAACCGACTACGTACAGGCTTACGACGAAAACGGCAGCCCGCTGTTCAACCCCGACGGCTCGCCTGCATACAATACACAGACAATGCAGTTTAAGTGGTACATCGACCCGCGCACGTACAATATATATATGGAGTATGTCGATTCGGGAACACGCTATTTGCTCGACTATAACGGCAGAACCAACGACTCCGGTTTCCAGCTTGGATGGAGCGACGAGTACAAAAAGGAGATATTCGATGGCGTGATGGAAGGCATCAACGTCGACGAGCGTGTCTACTTCTCTTGCGACCGCGTTACCCGCACACGTGCTGCCGGCGACACCGCCAACACGAGCAAGCTGCTCTTCGGAAAGGGCAAGGGCGTGAAGCTCAACACCGAAGGACTGAAGTGGGAGCTGCCTAAGAGATAAAACCCTATCCTACTCGTGCTGTATATCCTCCAACACCTTGCCAACGATGTCAAGCATCTTGGCGGTGTTGGAGGATAATTGTTTGTAATACTCGGCACGCTCCTCTGCCGTTGTCGTAGCATTGGCATCGGCTATTAGCTGCGCAAAGCCAGCCACAGAGTTGAGCGGCTCGTTTATCTCTGCCGTCATATTTTGCAGCAGAGCTGTCTTCATACGGTCTGCCGACTCGGCTCGCTTGCGTGCGTCGTCCAGCAGTGTATGCGTTATGGCAAGCTCGTTGTGCGTCTTGCGCAGCCGTCGTGTAGCACGCTTGTAGAAACTAAGATACAGAAGAGCAGCCACAATGACAAGCGACAATGCCAATATCAATACAAACGCACGCAGATTGAGCGTTTCCTTATATGCGCGTTCTGCGGCTACCTTACTCTTCAAGCGGCTTGCCTCAAACTTTTTGTTAGATAGGGATATGCGCATAAGCTCGGCATCCGACCGTGTGCGCTGCAGCTCCAACGACGAGTTGCTAAGCCCAAGCTGCGTGTTTGCCAGTTCAAGATTGGCATTTGCTATGTCTGCCTGCTGCCGGTCGTTGAGCATACGCTGTCGGTCGATAAGCAACTTACGGTTGTCAAAGTCTATCTTACTGTTGTACATAGCAGCCGCCAAGTACTGCAAGTCGTTAGCCTGTATGCTGTCTTGCAGATATATACGCGAGTCGTAATAATGCTGTCGTGCATCGTACAGCTTAAGATAATTGCCTTCGCGCAAATACAGATCCATGTACAAGCGAAACTTTTGTCCATCCCATGTCGGTGGAAACGAGTCGAGCGCCTTTGCGGCAGCGGCGATATCCCCGTCTGCAATGAGCTTCATAGCCTTAACCTCATAAAACATAACGCCTGGCTCTACCATCTGTGGCGGTCCGCCATTAACCTTTACAAAGAGGTCGTAGTAGTGTCTTACCTTGTCATAGTTCTGCATCTTTAGCTGTGCAAACATAAGGTTGCGCAGCGAACGCAGACGCGTCTGTACGGTGCGCGATGCGGCATAGCCCTTAAGCGACACCTCGAACATACGCTGATATTCGAACAACATACCGTAACACTCGGCTATCTTTCGGTATATCGTGCCCATATCCTGATCCTTGACATACTTCTCGCCCACCTCCAATGCCTCTTCAAAGGCTTTTATGGCAAGCGTTATCTCCGTTCGTTCGCGGTGTACCTTGCCCATCTCGTTAAGGGCATAGAACATGCTGTAGTTGTCGTGCTGTACCCGTGCCTCCTTGGCATACTTAAGGGCATAGTCGACAGCCTCGCCAAAACGGCCTTTACGAATAAGATAGTCGATACGGAAGGTTCTGCCAAAGTAGAAGTATTGCTTATAGCCTGTAGCCAACGCCTTTTGCTCCATAGCCTCCACAGCTTTGAAGAAAGGCTCGTCGTTGCCGGCATGAAAATGGTAAGCCACATATATACTAAGCGCCAGACACTGCGCCTTCTTGTCGTCCATCTCTACCGCCTTGTTGTACAAGCTGTCGGCAAGCGCCACGCCACGCTGCATCGAGCGGTATCTGTAAGCCTCCTTGTATATTGGGTACAACTTGTCGCTGATTTTGTAGGGATTGTTCTGTGCTAAGGCTATGTGCACAAAACCCAAGGCGACAACAAGCAATAGATGTCGCCACAAACCACACTTCATAAAAAAGTTCCTACAAAACAAAGCTCTCATATTACTCTGCTGAATACACGTATACTTTACCTGCAGCATCATGCCTTTATGGCAAACACAAAGCGCGAACCGCCTGTATATTCCTCGTCGAGGTACAGCTTGCCCTTAAGCAGGTCGCTTATGATGCTGCATATATGCAAGCCTAAGCCCAAACCGGGCTTAAACTGGTCGAGCTTTACAAAGCTCTTGAATATCTCCTCGCGCTTGTCGGCTGGCACACCGATGCCCGTATCCGTAACACTGAACGTCAGCATACCAACGTTTTCGGCTGTAGAGCAAGCCAAGGTAATGCTGCCCTCGGCAGTGTTCTTTACGGCATTGGTAAGGAGGTTGGCAAGCACCTGTACCACACGGTTTACGTCGGTGTACACCGTCATATTGTCCAGCACACCCGTCTCGAGCCTTATCACAACACCCGCTGCCCTACCCCGAACCGCTGCCGCCATAGCCTGTCGGCATATATCGCCCACGGTAGAGCTGCGGTAGCGCAGGTTGTAGGTGCCGTTCTCAAGCTGTGCTGTGTCGAGGATATCTGCCACAAGCACCTTTAGGTTGTCCGAGTTGGCCTTTATAAGGCGGCTATAGTCGCTATGCACATCGCTGTCCATAGAGCCGTCGTCGCCGGCTATAAGTTCCGAGAAACCCACAATGGCATTAAGCGGTGTGCGTATCTCATGGCTCATATTCTGCAAGAACACCGTCTTTACACGGTCGGCGGTCTCTGCCTTCTCCTTGGTTACAAGCAGCTCGTTGTTGTGCCGCTCAAGCGACTTGTTGGCTTGGCGTAGCCGGCGCGTCATTTTTCGCCTGTTGTGTATGTATACCGCCACCGTCATTAGCACCAGCAAGCCTATGGCTAAGGCTGATATCTGCATTGTTGTGTTAAGACGTCGCTGCGCTACCTCGGCGTTATACTCGTCGCGCAGCTTCTTAGCCTCAAGCTGCTTGTTGTCGTACGACACCTTGAGCAGATTGGACAACGACTTTACACGGGCAAGCTCAAGGCTCGAGTTCTTAAGCGTTAGCTGGGTGTTGGCAAGCTTAAGGTTGGTGTTCTTAAGCTCCGTGGTCTGGCGTTCCGACTGCAACTTCTGCCGTTCCATAACGAGTTGCTGGTTCTCGTACGCAAGCTTTTGGTTGACAAACTGCGAGTTTAGCTCCAAGAATTGCTTTGAGCGCAGGCTGTCCTGCTTCCTTATGCATGCACGATACAGCTCGGTTTGCGCCCGCACCATCTCCTCGTAGTTGCCCAAGAGGCGGTTATACTCTATCCACATACGCTCCCTGCTGTTGTTCTTGGTATCCGGAACAGTCTTATGCTTGCCGTTTGCGGCACGACACGGCATTGCCCACCACATCACGAGTGCCGCCAAAAGCGCAAGCACACACCATGCGGGGGCTGTATAGCATCCTCTCTTATCGTGCCTTATCATATTTTTAAGCTCCTATTAACTATCTGTTTATTTATTAAGCAAGTCTTTCAGGCGCATACGCAGCTGCGGCATACATACAGGCTTCGACATATATGCGTCCATGCCCGACGCCAATATCTTCTCCTCGTCGGCGCTTGTGGCATAGGCTGTAAGGGCGAGTATAGGCGTCGCCGGCGACTTCTTCTTTATCAGTGTGGCAGCTTCGTAACCGTTCATCACAGGCATATTGATGTCCATAATGACGATGTCGGGCTTGCACGTGTCGAACACGTCTACCGCCTCCTTGCCGTTCCAGGCATGCACAAGCTTGTACTCGCGTGTCAGTATAGCCCTCACCAGTTTGTAGTTGCTCTCGTTGTCCTCTGCCACAAGTATTGTAGGCTTGTCGGCCTCTGGTGTGTTCCGGGCAGCCAACGACGGCATTGCATGGGTTGGCTGCACATCCTTCGGCTTGTCCACGCTCTTGCCTGAGGCATCCGCATCGTATGGAATGGTAAAATGGAAGGTAGAGCCTTTGCCAGGCTCTGATTCTGCCCATATCTTTCCGCCAAATCGAGAAACAATACTCTTGCATATAGACAAGCCCAGACCGTTGCCCTTTACAAAGGCGTTGAGCTTTACAAAGCGGTCGAAGATGTCGTTGATGTGCTGCGGGTCGATGCCCACACCGGTGTCCTTGACGTAGAAGTCGAGCTGCTTGCCCTTCTGCGCATAGCCCATGGTGATGCTTCCGCTCTCGGTATACTTTATGGCATTGGTAACGAGGTTGGTCAACACCTGTACCAGGCGGTTGGGGTCGAGGTGCAAGGTGCAGCTTGGCAAGCCCAGCTCGCAGCGCATAGTTACGGGCTTTGCGGGGTCGAGACGCAGGCGCAGCGACTCTCCGGTTTCCCTCATCACGGTGTTGAGGTCGAAGTCCTTGTCGTTAAACTCCATTGTGCCTGCCTCTATCTTCGAGAGGTCGAGTATGTCGTCCACAAGCTGTAGCAGCTGGTTGCTGTTCGACTGTATGATGTGCGAGTACTCCTGCTGCTCCTCCGGCGAGTCGGCACCGATAAGCAGTTGGGAGAAACCAACGATGGCATTGAGCGGTGTGCGTATCTCGTGGCTCATATTGGCAAGGAAAGCCGACTTGAGGTTGTTCAGCTCGTCTGCCTTGTTCTTAGCCTCGACAAGCATGCGCTCCATATTCTTGCGCGTCGTAACGAGCTGCATCGAGCCTACAAGCGTCTTGGCGGAGCCGTCGTGGTGGCGTTCGCCCACAACCATGCATATCTCATACCACTCCTTCATCATACCCTCGCCATGGTCTTCCTCGCACTCCATGTCGTACTTCACACGCTTTATCCTGCCGTCGCGCAGGTCGTCGAGCAAGCGTTGTAGCTCGTTGCGGCTTTCGGGAGAGAACTTCTCAAACATCTCGTCGCCCTTCAGCGTAATGCTGTTGGTCTTGTGTATGTCGGTATTGTCGTCGTCGAGCAGCACACAGGTTACAAGCTCGGTATCTACATACATAGTTACCGGGGTTATGTGGCTTACGGTGAGCGATACCTCCATCTGTCGGCGCAATCTGCCCACAGCCTCCTGCGTGCGGTGCAGGTCGGTACTGTCGATAAGGAAGAAGTCGACGAGGTTGGTGTTGGGGCGCATCTTTGCAACGCCGTCGTAGTAGACATGCGCCTCCGTGTCGTAGTATTGAAAGTTTACGGATCCGCCCAACTGCCGTGCCGAGTTTGCGGCACTAAGGAACGTAACCTGTCCTCCGGGAAACACCTCGCTGCTGTACTTGCCTATAGGGTCTACGTCCGACTTATAATAGTCGAAGCAGCGCTTGTTCATCTTATGTATCTTGAGGTCGACCATGTTGCCGCCGTTGTCCATTATCATCTCTTCGAGATAATACAGAGCCGGCATCGAGTCGACAATACAGTCTACCCTACTCTCTTCGGCAGCACTGCTCTCTTTAATGTTGCGTTTCAGCAAGAAGTGGTAAACAAGTATGCACACGAGTGCCACCAAGAACGAGCATAATACACTTAATAAAACCATTAGCTATCAGATTTGTAAAAGGATTTGGTATTGACAAGTGCCGTCGTCATCGCGGTCGCACACCACAGCTCCGTTCATCTTCGAAGCTATCTCGAGCGCTATCTCCACACGCATGTCGGTAGTTTCTACATCCTCGTCCACCATCTTGGTAGATATAACGATGCTTGTAAGGCCGCCGTCCACAGCTGCCGCCACCTGTACGTGGCCCTCGCTCATACGGCAAGCGTACGACATGAGGTTGGTTACGACGGCACGGAAGAGCAAGGGGTCGGCGCTTACGCTTGTGTCGGCAGACATCTGTATGTCCCACTCTACGCCACGAGCCTTGGTTGCCGGCTTAATGAGGCTTATCACGTCTTGCAGAGTTTGGTTTACGGATATTTTGGCGTTGCGCACGTAGTAGTTTTGCATACGTCGCACGGTCCAGTCTACCAAAGCTCTTGGCGAGTGGTCGGGCAGGTTCAGGAGGTCGTCGTTCACGAGGTCGATAGGCACACACAGCGCCATATCTGTAAGCATACGCGAGAACTGGTCTTGCTTTTGGCAAGCCACGAAGGCAAGCAATCGCATCGTTCCGTCGTAGTTGGATGTCGCTGTAGGCACCGTCTCTTGTTGTTTGCGGTTGCCTTCGGCATTCTTTATTTGGTTTTGGATGCTGGCTATCAGTCGGTCCTGCACAAATGGTTTGGTAACAAACTCGTTGGCACCTGCATCCATACCCTCCTTGATGTCCGAGTCGGAGTTGAGCGCAGAGAGCAAAATGATAGGAATGTCTTGTGTCTTGGGGTTGGCTCGTATGGCTCGTGTTGTCTCAAAGCCGTTCATGTTGGGCATAAGTATGTCCAACAGTATGCAGTGTGGATGCTCGTGGGTCAGCACCTCAAGTGCTTGCTGACCGCTTGTGGCACTAAGAACCTTAAACTTCTGTTTGGCGAGCATGCCCTTAACCAGCAATATGTTTACTGGCACGTCGTCAACAACAAGCACTGTATATTGCGAATTGTCTATTGTCATTGCGTAATTATAGGTTTTATTTCGTTATAATGTAGTATAATTTGCAAAGATAGACAAAATAATTGGGATGGGGATTATAAAAGGAAGAAAGTTTGGGCGCAGCCTCTACTTAATGGCGGGGCATAGGGAACAGAAGACACGAGTACATGTTAATATTTTAAGACATAAGAACATAAGAACATAAGAAAGGGTGTAAAATGTTGGGGAATATAAGAACATAAGTTTGGTTAGGCTTGCAGCCCAACACTCGTAGCTTGCGTTCAGCCAAATGTTTTTTATGTTTATCGCCCTATTGTGGGCAAAGTGCAGCTTGCTGCACAAATAAAAGGTATGACGGATGGTGGCGAGAGCTTGCTCTCGTAAGACCATTCGACATACCTTTTATTGAAACCCGAAGGTTTTGCCTACAATAGGGTGTTTTGTTTGTTTTTGTTAAAAGCCCCGATATATACTTATATAAGGTTCATCACTCCTAATTTCGGATGAACCTTATATTATACGTTCATTACACCAACATTACATGTTGCCAGCCTTCACCGCCTCCGGCAGTATCGGCATCGCTCCGTTCTGTGTGCACACATACGCGCTTACGTGTACCGCCAAACGGTGAGCCTCCTCCACCGGCTTTCCGGCAAGGATAGACGCGCAGAAGGTTCCTGTGAACGAGTCGCCAGCACCAACAGTGTCGGCAACCTCCACCTTAGGTGTAGGCTGGAACGACATAGAGCCTGGTGTGAAGACGTAGCTGCCGTTTACACCACATGTAAGCACAAGCATGTCGAGGTTGTACTTGCCAAGTATAAGCCAGCACTTGTTCTCTATATCCAAGCCCGGATAGCCAAACATACGGCCTATGAGCACCAATTCCTCGTCGTTGATCTTCAGGACGTTGCAACGTTTCATGCTCTCGCAGATAATCTCCTTGGTATAGAAGCTTTGGCGCAGGTTGATGTCAAAAATCTTCATGCAGTCCTTAGGTGTGGCATCGAGGAACTTGTATATCGACTCGCGGCTCACCACATTGCGCTGTGCCAAAGAGCCCCAGCACACGGCACGTGCATTCTCGGCAATAGCCTTGATGTCGTCGTTGAAGGGGATGTTGTCCCAAGCCACATTCTCCTTGATGTCGTATGTAGGTATGCCCTCGTCGTCGAGAGTTACCTGTACGGTGCCTGTAGGATAAGGCACACGCGGCATACAATACTGCAACTTCTTGTCTTCGAGCTGCTCAATAGTTTCCTCGGCAAGCTTGTCGTCGCCAAGGGCACTAACAGCTATAGAGTTAAGGCCGAATTGTCCTGCGTGAAACGCAAAGTTGGCAGGAGCGCCACCCAATTTCTTTCCTTCGGGAAGCACATCCCAAAGTGCCTCACCAAGACCTACTACATATTTATTTTCCATAATTATTGTTTTACTTTAGGTATATAACTCAATAGATAAACTACACCTACCGCCATTACTACGGCTGCCCAAATCTGAGGATACTGCGAGCCTGCTGCCTTGGCAGCGTCGCTTGCAAAGCCCATGAAGAGCGGGAAGATGGTACCACCAAACAAACCCATAATCATAAGACCCGATACCTCATTCTTCTTCTCGGGTGCTGAGAGCATTGCCTGCGAGAACACAATTGAGAAGACGTTTGAATTGCCGTAACCCACAAGGGCAATAGCAGCCCAAAGCTCCCACTTCTCGGTGCCAAAGACAAAGCCTACCATAGACAGTGCCATCATAAGCACGATGATTGTGAAGAAGGTGCGTATATTGAGCTTGCGCATAAGTATTGAACCTGTGAAGCAGCCCAAGGTACGGAAGGCAAAGTATAAAGAGGTGGCATACTCAAACTGGCTCAGCGTATTGTCTGGACCGCCAAGACGTTCGAGCAGAATCTTAGGTGCTACTGCGTTGGTGCCTACGTCGATACCTACGTGGCACATAATGCCGATGAACGACAGAAGGATGATGGGCGAGCTTAGCATCTTAAGACAGTCGACAAAACCCGATGCCTTGCCCTCTATTGGCTCTTCCTCGATGGTGGTCATGCCGAGCCACAGGGTGGCTATCATACCAATGACAAAGAAGAGGAGGAACAGTATGCGCCATGAGAGTCCGAAGATAGGTGCTGTTGTTGTGGCACCCCAAGCTGCGATAAGCGGAGCTATGAACGAGGCTATAGCCTTGACAAACTGTCCGAAGGTAAGCGTAGAAGCCAAGTGGCCCTTGACAAGCATCGTTACCAACGGGTTGATGCTGGTCTGCATGATGGCGTTGCCTATGCCCAGGAGCGAGAACGAGATGTACATCAGCCACAGCTGGCTCTCCTTAGTGGGCATAAAGCTGTCGAAGAGAGGCAGGAACACAGCCAATGTTGTAATGACAATAGACAGAAGAACCGTCTTCTTGCGTCCTATCTTGTTCATCAACATGCCCGTAGGAACGGAGAAGATGAGGAACCAGAAGAAGACGAGCGAGGGGAAGAAGTTGGCTGCCGAGTCGGACAACCCGAAGTCTTCCTGCATGTTGTTAGACACTGCACCTACGAGGTCGACAAAACCCATGGTGAAGAAAGCTATCATCACCGGTATGAGTGTCAGTTTGCTTGAGTTTGAATTGCTCATTGTTTTGTTATGTTTTTAGTTATTACTTCAAGTTGAACACCTGGTGTTTGGCTCTGCCTGTCAAGGTTATCTTGTTGTAAGGCTTTGTGGGGAACACAAGGTTGGTCATAGCCATACGTCCATCGGCATCCAATGCCTCTATGCTGCCGCGGTCGACAAAGAGTCGCAAATGGGTTATCTTGCCGTGCAGAGGTGCAGTAGTTATGGCTGCAAAGTCGTCGCTAAAGTCTTTTTGTCCACTCTTGGTACGATCCATAGAGAAGGTGCGTGCACGCTCGTCGTATGTCATAACCACCTTTTCGCCCAACTCGTTTGAGAGGGTAATGGTGCTTGTACCCTTGAGCGAAACCACCACCTCACAAGCCTCTGTCAGTGTCTTCGTAGACTTCTTAGGACGGGCTGCCGTAACCTCAGGCGAAGGTGTAACACCGCAGTAGGTCTGTCCGGCATACTCGTAGAGGTCGAGGTCGCGTGGTATAGAGTTGGCTGAGCGATACTGCATTGTAGGCACCTGGTTGGCATACTGCCAGTTGCTCATCCATGCTATAGCCACATGGCGTCCATCAGGAGCATTGTCGAAGGTTACGGTAGCATAGTGGTCCTTGCCGTAGTCCATCCACTTGGTAACCTCAGGAGCTGTCTCGCATGTAAACTTCTTGCCGTCAAATGTACCTGTAAAGTATTGTGTAGCCGAGCCACCGAATGGTCCGCCGGGGTTGATGTTGCATATAAGCATCCACTTCTCCTCGTTGGTGCCGCGCACCTTGAGCTTCATAAGGTCGGGACACTCCCATACGCCACCGTGATTGCCGTAGCCCTCGCCAAACGAACTCTCATACTTCCAGTCCTTAAGATTGTCCGAAGTGTATATCTCCATATGCTGTCCTGCAGCCATAATCATATTCCACTTGTTGATTTCTGGGTTCCAGAAGATGTGCGGGTCGCGGAAGTCGGGTACATTGCTCGTAATCACTGGGTTGCCGGCATATTTTGTAAAGGTCTTGCCGTCGTCGGTGCTGTATACCAAGCTCTGTGTCTGGTTCTCGCCAGCCGATGTGTACATACCCACAATAGCATCCTTGCCAAATCCCGAAGTGTTGTTCTTGTCTACTACAGCCGAGCCACTGAACACGGTACCCCAGGCATCAGCCTCCACTGCTGTACCCTGATATGTCCAGTGCATAAGGTCGGTAGATGTAGAGTGACCCCACGTCATATTCTCCCACTGCGAACCGTAAGGGTTGTACTGGAAGTAGAGGTGCCACACACCGTCCTTGTAGAACATGCCGTTAGGGTCGTTCATCCATCCGTAAGCCGGTGTGTGATGATATACGGGGCGATACTTCTCGCGGTTGGTGGTGTCGAACGAGTCGGCATACTTCATATTCTTCCAACAAGTAAAGCCAGCCAATTCGCCGTCTGTGCGGTAGCTTCCGTTGACGTGGATGTCGAGAGAGAGGTTCTGCTTGCTGCTGAGGTTGCTTATATAAAGAGGTACATAATAGTCGATGTGGTTGGAGGCAAGGCGTATGTTGAAAGCCTTTATCTGATTGCTGTTGCCGTCTACCACCTTGACGTTGCATACCTCAGCCTTCTCCTGCACCGGCAGCAGAAGCACGTTCTTGTCGGCACTGATGCGATAGATGCAATGGTTGCTACTGAGGAAGTGGGTGTCTTGTGCCGAGGCAGCCATAGCCACAGACAGAAGAGCGGATGCAGCCAACGAACGGCTGATGATTGAATGTTTCATTATTTTGAATTGTTTTTAGGTTTAGGGATATACCGTAATCCTTTTGGTTTATACTTTAGCTAACTTTATTTTTCTGCCGCAAAGTTAAGGCTTTTTTCATCTACAAGTATATAACTAATGTTTCTTTGCGTTGCAAATCTGTTTAATGTAACAATTTTTAGTAAGTATGAACGATTAGTTTAATAGTATATATCATATCGTTATGTGTTTTTTTGTTTTTTATTGCCAATGTGCCATTTTGCCCGCTTTACAGCCGTAACCTATTGGGTATCAATACGTTTTATGGCTGGTAGATGGGCAGAAAATGGGATTGATGTAGCAGGGGAACTGACAGAGGGAAGTAGTATCTGACAGAGGGAAGTGAATAGTTCTGCCCTCTTATGGAACGGCGAGTTCCTGCTCGCCGAGCAAGTAATCCCATTACAAGCACGAGATAACACCATTACCAACACGAGATAACACCATTACAAGCACGAGTCACCACCACCTCGCTTGCTCGGCGAGCAGGAGCTCGCCGTTCCATAAGAGGGCAGAACTATCCGCTTCACCTCCCTATGGGGGAGGGGTTTGGGGTAGGGCTTCCTGTCACATAGGCTGTCAGATACCGCCCTTCCATACACCATCTACCAGCTTCGTTACCTTTGATTATCAATTACTTACGCTGATACGCCCCATAAAATGGCACAATGTCACTTAAAAACAAAAATGCCGAAGGTGAATCACTTCTCCTCCGGCACACAAATGTCTACTAATCCTAAACTAACTCTATAACCTTACTAATCTAAAAACAACAATCTTATTGTTAAACCTATATAACCCTCTCTTGGGTAAAATGTTAAGAATCGTTTGCTTAAACTACTGTATGTGTGTATGATATCAACTATTTTGTTTCTTTTTACGTTGCAAATTTAGCAATAATACGCAGCAAGCTATTTAAATAATCGTTCCTTGAGTTATAATAATGTTGCAAGAAACAAATATGCAATAAAATGAAAAGGATTATTTAGTCATTTACATTGTTATTTTCTCTTGTTTTCCCCCTCAACCTTACGATAACTCAATATTTTTATATAAATTTGCAAACAATCTAAAAACAACAATCCAAACCTATGAATAAAAGACTCAATATACTGCGTTTAACAATGCTTTTACTTCTTCTCGCCATGCTTGCAGCTTGCAGCAGCAACGGCAGGAAGAAGCACTTTGTCATTGCCGTGTCGCAATGCTCGGAGGACGTATGGCGAGAGAAACTTAACGAGGAACTGCGAATTGCAGCCCTATACTACAACAATTTGGAGCTGCGCATCAAGTCGGCAAACGACGACGTGAAGCTTCAAACCGAACAGATAGACCGCTTTGCCGACGACAATGTGGACCTACTTATCGTTGCACCAGGACAGGTTACGATATCGCCTGCCATCGACCGTGCCTACGAGAAGGGCATACCCGTCATCATATTCGACCGCCGAACACGCTCCGACAAGTACACGGCGTATATCGGTGCCGACAACAAGGAGATTGGTACATCCATGGGCGAACACCTCGCAAGTGTGTTGCCAGAGGGCAGCAACATCTTGGAGCTGTGCGGACTGTCGTCTTCGTCGCCCGCCATTGAGCGACAGCAAGGATTCGACAGCATTGTGGCTCTACGACCTACCATTAGCATCGTACAACGACTACATTCTGACTGGACCGAGCAGGGTGCTTTCAAAGTTGTCGACTCCCTGCTTTCGCATCCTTATAAAAGCTTCGACTGCCTCTTCGCACACAACGACCGTATGGCTGTGGGTGCCAGAAGGGCGGCAAAGAAGCACGGATTGGACGTCAACAAGATTAAGTTCTGCGGCATAGACGCTATGCCGCAGAAAGGCGGCGGACTGCCTCTCGTAAACGACGGCACCCTCTTCGCATCGTACATATACCCTACACGTGGCGACGAGATGCTGCAATTAGCGATGAACATTCTAACCGGCAAGAAGTATAAACGCGAGAACCAGCTGTCGTCGGCTCTTGTTACAAGCGACAACGCACGAGTGCTGATTATGCAGAACGATGAAACCGTGCGACAGCAAGACAACCTCTTTACCCTACGCACGCGTGTGAACAAGGCTGCCAACGACTTTAACACACAGCGGTTGTATCTGCTTATACTTATTATATTTATGGTGTTGCTTATCGCTGCCTTTGCCTACTCTATACGTGCCTACTTCACTAAGGCTCGCATCAACAGCAAGCTGAAGGAGTCGATGGACCAGCAACGACGTATGACGGAGGATATGGAGCAAATGACGAAGACGCAGCTGCAATTCTTTACCAACGTCAGCCACGAGTTGCGCACGCCGCTAACGCTCATATCTGGTCCGGTGGAGCAACTATTGGAAGATTCGTCGGTACACGGCACGCAGCGTTCCATGCTCGAAATGGTGCAACGCAACACCCGAATACTTATACAATTAGTGGGCGAGATACTCGACTTCCGTAAGGTGCAGAACAACAAGGCTACGCTTCATCTCAACCACTTTGCCTTGCAAAACGAGCTGCGAACGTGGGCTGACGATTTCAGAGCGGTGGCTTCTCGACGCAAGATAAAGATTGAGGTGGACACCTCTGCCGTTGAAACGGAGGCTATGATTATTGCCGACCGCGACAAACTGGAGCATATCTACTTCAACCTTATGTCAAACTCGCTTAAGTATACACCCGAGGGTGGAACCATCACAACGAGCTTGGAACATAAGGACGGATTCTATACGCTGCGCGTGGCTGATACGGGCAAGGGCATTAGTGCCGAAGAGCTGCCCCGACTGTTTGAGCGCTTCTACCAGGCTAAGGGCGCAATAGGCGGCACGGGCATCGGCCTGTCGCTTGTAAAGGCTTACGTGGATATGCACCAAGGCGACGTGCATGCCGAGAGCGAGCAGGGCAAGGGTACCACCTTTGTTGTGCGCATACCCGAAACCCAACCTGGATACGACGCCGACAAGGACCAGCCGGCTACATCGCAAGCTACCGACCGCAATATGGTGGACGACAGCTATGTGGCTACCGACACGCGTGCGGAGGCTCTTGCCGAACGCATTACAAACGCAGAGGACTTTGACAACGACCGTCCGTTGGTGCTTATCATAGACGACAACAATGGCATGAGGGCTTACCTGCGCTCGCTGTTGGCTGAGAAATATAATGTGGCGGAGGCTACCGACGGCAAGCAGGGACTGGAAATGGCGCACCGCTACATACCACAACTCGTGGTGTGCGACGTCATGATGCCGGTTATGGACGGCATAGAGTTTACAGCCAAGCTTAAGGAGGATACGGCTACGAACCACATCCCGGTGATTCTGCTTACGGCTCGCTCGCTGCAAGAGCAGCGAGAGGAGGGTTATGCCAAGGGTGCCGACTCGTACATTACCAAGCCTTTCTCCGGTTCGGTACTGCTGGCTCGTGTAGACAACCTTCTGCGCTCGCGCACTATGCTGCGCTCTATCTTCTCGGGCGGCAGTCAGGAGGCGGAGGACGAGGAACGTCTTGGACTGCAAGACCAGAACTTCGTGGCACGTCTGCGAGAAACAATAAAGAACAACCTTGCCAACTCCGACTTCTCTATCGAACGATTGGGCGAGGAGATTGGCTTGTCGCGTGTACAACTATACCGCAAGGTTAAGGCGCTTACGGGTCAGACGCCGGTAGAGCTGCTGCGCAAGGCACGCCTCGTCAAGGCCCGCCGTATGGTAGAGCTTACCGACAAGGCGGTGTCGGAGATTGCTTACGAAGTGGGATTCACCTCGCCGTCGTACTTCAACAAGTGCTTCAAGGATGAGTTTGGGGTTAGCCCGGGAGCGCTGCGAGACAGCAGTGGCGTGTAAGCTGCTGGAATGGTTATGAAAGCTTAGAACTTAACATCCAATCCTACACCAAACACATTGTTATTACGTGTATAGTCGGAAGTGTAGTTGAGCTTAGGACTTAATGCAGACTGCTCAGATGTCTTCTTGTGCTCGTAGAAGGTGTGGAAGTAAGCCACATTGAGCTTCATACGACTTGTAAGGCGGATAACGCCACCAACACCAACCGAGTTTGAGCTAACAACAAACGACTTGTCGTCCATATACTCGTCGCTCAAACCATAGCTTGTACACTGCCAACCAGCACTTACAGTAAGGCTCTTGTTGATGTCGTACTCGGCACCGGCGTTGTACTCAAGAGTACCACGGTCGAGCTTCTTGTTGCGGTTGTTGTATGATGTGGCATTCTTGTCGTCGAACCAGTGGAAACCAACGTTGATGCGAAGATCGTCGGTTGGAGCATAGCCAGCACCAAGAGTGAGGTAAGCAGGGATGTCGCCAGCAATCTTCTTGCCATCCTCGTACTCGCCTACAGCCTCGTCAAGAGCACTGTCAAACTTGTTCTTAATGTCAAGCATAGCACGCTGCACTGTTGGATTGCCAAGGATATTGTTATCAACCAATGTCTCAGGTACACCACCAGCGATAAGCGCACCACGCAAGTTGGCTGGGAGGTTACCGATAGACGGAGCCTGGTTTACCGACTTGTTCTTAAGACGCATGCGTGTCTTCAACTCGTACTTGGCAGAGAAGTTCCAACGACCAGTCTTGTAGTCAATACCAATGATTGGGGTGAAACCGAGACCGGTCTGGTCACAGCTAAGAAGAATGTCGGCAGCGTCGGTCTTAGTAGGGTCGAGAACTGTATAAAGTGGTGTATTGCCTACCTTGATATCGCGAACGTATCCATAGTAATTGCAAGACGCATATACGGTACGCAAGCCAGCGAAAGCGCTGAAGTTGTCGCTTATTTTATAGGCTGCACCGATAGAGATACCATAGTAGTACTGACGACCGTGCATATAGCTGTTGTAGCTATACTTGCCATCCTTACCGAACATACCTTTGAAAGTATTATTGTATGCTGCTCCTAATACACCCTTGGCAGCATTATCTACAGCATCAGCCAAGCCACAAGCACCCTTTGCAGTCTCGCCTACAATCTTCTCGAACGAACCCAGTCCGTTGTCGAATGTACACTTGCCGCCACCGCCTGCCAGTGCGAGGTTAGCCTGGAACGACCAGCGTCCCTTGTTGTATGCATATTGAAGAGAAGGGATAACGGGGGCAAAAGCCTCGCCCTTGAACTCGCGTGGAGTAATAGGATTGTTCACATTATTCTTGAACAACTCGTAGCCGTTCTTGATAGTACGGGTCTGGTAAGCCAGCTGCCAGTTGAGCGACAGGTGGTGTCCCTCGCCAAGAAATACAACACCAGCAGGGTTGTAATATACACCGTCAATACCAATAGAAGCCTCACGGCTCATCATACGGTTGAACGCTACATTCTGGTTTGTGTTTGTTAGCAGTCCTCCTGCAAACGATACGCTGCTTGATGCAATCGCTGCTGTCAAGCAAGCCATTTTTAACTTGTTCATCTTAATTACCTTTAAAAAATTGGTTGCAAAGGTAACCGAATTGTTCTGTTCTTCCGAATAAGTAGTAAGTTATTTAAATTCTATTAACAGAATAGTCAATAAAAGCTGCACAAACCATTGCGTTTGTGCAGCTTTTAAGTTGATAACACCTGCTATCTATAATACCCCTATTTATTCATTTCGGGATAAGAGATGCGTGTGTGGTATATCGACTTGAGGCGCTCTATGAGCACGAGCTTGGCAAGGGCAATGTCGCGGAAGGTGATAGGACACTCCTTGAAGTAGCCGTCAGCCACATCGCCGTCGATAATCTTGTTCACAAGGTCGGCTATGCTCTCCTCGGTATACTCTGGCAGCGAACGCGACGCAGCCTCAACACCATCGGCAATCATAAGGATAGCCTGCTCGCGGGTAAACGGATTAGGACCAGGATATCTGAATGGAGCTGTGTCTACCTCCTCGTCGGGATGCTCGTTCTTATACTTAATATAGAAGTACTTGGTAAGGCCGGTGCCGTGATGCGTAACGATGAAGTCGCAAATGATGGCAGGCAGATTCTCCTTCTCTGCCATCTTGACACCCTCGGTAACGTGACTGATGACGATACGGGCACTCTCCTTGTACGGCATATTGTCGTGCGGGTTGACACCAGCCTGGTTCTCGGTAAAGAATACGGGGTCTACCATCTTGCCAATGTCGTGGTACAGAGCACCTGTACGCACAAGGAGCGAGTTGGCTCCAATCTTGTTGGCTATCTCGGCAGCAAGGTTGCCCACGGTGATGGAGTGCTGGAAGGTACCCGGCGCCACCTCGGAGAGGTTGCGCAGCAATCCACGGTTGGTGTTGGAAAGCTCGAAGAGCGTAACGCTCGACACAAAGCCAAACATCTTCTCGATGATGTACATCATAGGATAAGATATCAGCAGGAACACACCATTAACCACAAAGTGGTAGTACATGTCGTGATCCAGGAGCGTGAAGTCGTTGTCCTGAATCATCTGCAGGGCGAGATAGACAAGCGCGCTGCCCATAGCCACAAGTATAGCCGTCTTGAACACCTGTGCACGGCGCGTCAGTTCGCGCAGAGAGTAGATGGCAATGAGTCCGGCAACAATCTGTATGATGATAAACTCGTACTGGTATCTAACCGCCGTTGTGCATATAAGTATCATTGTGACGTGCGACACAAAGGCGGTGCGCGAGTCCATAAACACACGCACAAATATCGGCGCCATTGCAAACGGCAGGATGTAAACACTCATAAAGTTATGGCGCATCATAATCGACACCACCACAGGGAAGAGCGTTATGAGCAAGTAGAGCATGGCAATGGAGCGCGGCTTGTTGAAGTAGTCGCGTCGGAACAACGCCAGGTACATAGTGAAGAGCACCACCATAAGCGTTACGAAGATAATCTGTCCGATGAAGGTGCTCGTTATCTCGCTCTGTGTGGCAGAGCGTCGCTGTATCTCGCGCTCAAAGGAATTGAGCACACGGTAGGTGTAATCGTCCACAATGTCGCCCCGGTCGATAACCTTCTGTCCGCTCATCACCATTCCGCTGGCAGGCGGTATAGAGGAGAGAAGGTCGTTCTTCTCGGTTTCGGAGCGTTCCTTATCGTACAGAAGGTTTGGCTCGATGTAGTTGTTGAGGTTGCAACGCTGCAGAATGGGGCGCACGCTGGCTATATGCTCGTCGAGAAACAGCTGCTCGTAGGCAGACAGCGTGGAGAAGAAATTGGCAAGCGGAACGCCTTGCGCGCTGTTGCCGATAACCACACGCACCATTGTTGTAGAGTCGCGGTATATCTCGTTGTATTCGGGTGTGTCCATAATGCCGGCATTGTAGAGCTGACTAAGACGCTTGGCTATGATGCCTACGTATTCGGAAGGAAGGCCCGGGATGCCGTTGTGATAGTCGGACTTGAACTTTTCCACCTGCTTCTTCTCCACCGACTGGTCGTAGTTGTAGTAGGGTTGGTAGGTCTCAAGCAGCGAGTCTTCCTGTGCCTTGATAGTTTCGTCGGTCTTGTAGATAGGAAAGTCGAACTTGGCTATGAACGAACCATACATCCACGGCTTGCCGACATCGTACTTAAACTTTTGGCTCTCGTAGCGTGGTAGCGACCACACTATCACCGTCACCGTAACCAGGATGAGTGCCAGACGGCTCATTAGGTTGCGCCAGAAGCGGCCATTGCTGTTGTCTAATCTGTACATACGCGTAGTGTTTTTATATATGCATTTTGGCTTTTCTTGCCCTTTGGACTGCAATATTACAAAAAAAATGTGAAAATCGGGAAATTTATAGTATCTTTGCACACAAATAAATAACAAAATAAGTTATGTCAGATAGAAAAGTAAGGGTGCGCTTCGCACCAAGTCCTACCGGACCTTTGCACATCGGTGGTGTGCGTACAGCATTGTATAACTATCTCTTCGCCCGTCAGCACGGCGGCGACCTTGTGTTCCGTATTGAGGACACCGACTCTCACCGCTTTGTTCCGGGAGCCGAAGACTATATCATAGAATCATTCCGCTGGCTCGGCATCAAGTTTGACGAGGGCGTGTCGTTCGGCGGCAACCACGGTCCTTATCGCCAGAGCGAGCGCCGCGGCATATACAAGAAGTACGTAGACCAGCTGCTTGAAGCAGGCAAGGCATACATAGCCTTTGACACCCCAGAGCAGCTTGAGGCAAAGCGTGCCGAGATACAGAACTTCCAGTACGACGCCCGCACACGTGGCGAGATGTGCAACTCGCTTACCCTCTCGAAGGAGGAGGTAGAGCAGCGCATCGCCGACGGACAGCAGTATGTTGTTCGCTTCAAGATAGAGCCGGGCATCGAGGTTCATGTAGACGATATGATTCGCGGCGACGTGAAGATAAAGAGCGACATCCTCGACGACAAGGTGCTCTATAAGAGCGCCGACGAGCTGCCTACATACCACCTTGCCAACATCGTGGACGACCACCTTATGGAGATTACACACGTGATACGTGGCGAGGAGTGGCTGCCAAGCGCTCCGCTTCATGTATTGTTGTACCGTGCCTTTGGCTGGGAGGACACAATGCCTACATTTGCCCATCTGCCGCTGCTGCTTAAGCCGGAGGGCAAGGGCAAGCTGTCTAAGCGCGATGGCGACCGCCTTGGTTTCCCAGTGTTCCCGTTAGAGTGGCACGACCCCAAGACCGGCGACGTGTCTTCAGGATACCGTGAGAGCGGCTACTTCCCAGAGGCTGTAGTAAACTTCCTCGCTCTGCTTGGATGGAATCCGGGTACCGAGCAAGAACTGTTCTCGCTCGAAGAGCTTGTCGAGCAGTTCGACATACACAAGTGCTCAAAGTCGGGTGCCAAGTTCGACTTCCAGAAGGGCATTTGGTTCAACCACGAGTATATACTGCGCAAGTCGAACGAGGAGATAGCCAATCTCTTTGCTCCGATTGTAGCCAACAACGGTGTAGACGAGACAATGGAGCGCATCACACAGGTAGTGTCTATGATGAAGGACCGCGTAAACTTCGTTAAGGAGCTTTGGCCATTGTGCTCATTCTTCTTCATCGCACCTACAGAGTATGACGCCAAGACGGTAAAGAAGCGTTGGAAAGAAGACTCTGCCAAGGTTATGGGCGAGCTTGCCGACGTACTCGAGTCGATAGACGACTTCTCTATCGAGGGCCAGGAGCCTGTCGTTATGAAGTGGGTTGAGGACAAGGGCTACAAGCTGGGCGACGTTATGAATGCCTTCCGTCTTGCATTGGTAGGCATAGGCAAGGGTCCGGGCATGTTCGACATCTCGGCATTCTTGGGCAAGGAGGAAACTCTGCGCCGTCTGCGCAAGGCTATCGAGGTGCTTAAGTAAGCACCTCGACGTACCTATCAATACTTTATAACTCATCAGCTCGTCAACAAATAAGATATGTATAACATAGTAATATACCTATATTTAATAGGTGTAGCCATAGCCAGTCTGTTTAACGAGAAGGTTAAGAAGATGTGGCGAGGCGAACGCCAGACCATAAAACTGCTTAAGGAACAGGTTGACCCTACGGCCAAGTACGTATGGTTTCACGCTGCCTCGCTTGGCGAGTTCGAACAAGGGCGCCCCTTAATGGAGCGCCTTAGAGAACTTCACCCCGAATACAAGATTCTCCTAACCTTCTTCTCGCCCTCGGGCTATGAGGTGCGCAAGGACTACAAGGGTGCCGACATAGTGTGCTATCTGCCGCTTGACACCATTCGCAACTCGCGCCGCTTCTTGCGTGCAGTGCGTCCGGTTATGGCGTTCTTCATCAAGTACGAGTTCTGGTACAACTACTTCCACATCCTTCAGCATCGTGGTGTGCCTGTGTACAGCGTGTCGTGCATATTCCGCAAGAATCAGATATTCTTCCGTTGGTACGGCAAGCAGTATGGCAAAGTGTTGCATTGCGTTACCAAGTTCTTCGTACAGAACGAGGAGAGCCGACAGCTGCTGCACGGCGTTGGCATAGACGCATCCGAGGTTGTGGGCGACACCCGATTCGACCGCGTGCTGCAGATTCGCGACGCTGCCAAGCAGCTTCCTATTGTAGAGGCTTTCAGAAGCAACCGCAAGGTGTTTGTTGCAGGTTCGTCGTGGGGTCCGGACGAGGACATCTTCATACGCTACTTCAACGAGCATCCCGACTGGCAGCTCATCATTGCGCCGCACGTCATAAGCGAGGACCATCTGCAGCAGATTATGTCTAAGCTTAAGCGCAAGACGGTGCGCTACACACAGACATCCCCAGAGGAGGCAGCAAAGGCCGAATGTCTTATCATCGACTGCTTCGGCTTGCTGTCGTCGATATACAATTATGGCGACGTGGCTTATGTTGGTGGCGGTTTCGGCGTTGGCATACACAACGTGCTTGAGGCTGCGGTATGGAATATGCCGGTGTTCTTCGGTCCTAACAACAAGCACTTCCAGGAGGCTCAGTGGCTGTTGCAGTCGAAGGGCGGCATCGAGATTGGCTCGTACGACGACTTCAAGGCCCAGATGGATAAGTTCATCGCCAAGCCGGAGCTTGTAAAAGAACTTGGAACTGTGGCTGGCCGTGTGGTTGAAGAGCATACGGGAGCTACACAAAAGGTAATAGACGCTTGCTGGTAAGGCAAGCCGTAAACATACAATGTAGTTCTCGATAATTGTTTATAACATTATTGAGCGTATATATAAAAGGAGGTATGGTCTTTGAACCATACCTCCTTTTTCTTGTCCGTATAATTAGCGTTAATCCTTGTCCGTATAATTAGCGTTAATCCTTATTCATATAATGAACGTTAATATTTAAAGGCGAAGCCTATTAATGTCAATTACACGAATTAAGAATTAACGTTCATTACACGAATTAAAACATTAACGCTCATTACACGAATTAAGAATAGCGCCAATTACACGCTTTTACTCGGCAGCCGGCTTGAAGCGCAGCATCACAACGTGCTCACCAGTAGGTGTGAGGAACTGTGGCAGACACGAGTCGCCTCCGCAAGAGAGGTTGCCTATGCCACGCTGCCAGAAGTCGAAGTGGGCGAACACCTGAGGCTTGCGTACAAGGTCGTAAGGATGCTTGCCACCATAGAACACATCGTAGTCGAGCTGGGCGTCGTCGATATGCGAGAGCGAGAAGGCAAGCTGACCCTCTGTCTGCACACCAAGCTTGATGCCATTGCCTGCGAGCTGCAAGAAGCGCAAGCCCTGGCGGTTGCCCATTGTCTGCGGAGCACTAAACTCCTCGAACATACCATCAACAGTGGTGTGATAGAGTCCGAGCAACGAGCCACGCTGACGGTCGATATAGTTAGACCAAGGACCCTTTGCATAATAGTCGACCTTCTCCATACCCGGTGCAAACTGCATTGTTACACCAACACGACGGTTGTCGGCGTTAGAGTTGTTGAAGATGATGCGCATATCCACAGTGCCGTCAGGATAGATGGTGTAGCGGATGGCGTGAGTGTCGACACTATTAGACAGGGCTGTCTCAACCACCACATTCTTGCCCTCCTTGCGAGGAGCCTTAACCATCGACTTCTGTCCTGTGAGAGCGCCACCAACAAGGTCGTCGTTCTTAGCCACACCACCTGTCGCGCCAAGCGATACGTTGTCGTTGGCGATACGGCGGAAGCCGCAGAAGTCGGGTCCGGTAGAAGGCACGACAATCTCGGTGCCGTTAAACTTCCAGTCGGCAATAGAACCGTCGGCATCGAACGAGATGCTGAAGTTGTTGCCGGTAACGGTGTTGCCCTTAACCTTAAGCTTGCCCTTTGCGCTTACTGCCGGCAGAGCGGCACGTGGCTGCTGAACAAAGGTTGGGTCGGCTACCGACTTGGCTACGCCGCCTTCGGCATTGATGGCAAACTGCTGTGCCGCCATCTCGTATCCACGCTCAGCCCATGTTGTAGCGTTCTTAAGGCGAAGACTAAGCGTAACGACATACTCCTTGCCGTCGTTGGGCACATCCTTATAAGGAATGTTCATAAATATAGAGTCGCCGGGAGCACAGTTGGGCAGCTCCAAGTCGCCGCTCTCTACCTCCGAGCCATTTGCAAGCACAGTGTACTTAAGGTAGTAGAGGTCGGCAAGGTCGGTGAAGCAGAACTTGTTGCGCAGAGTCAAAGTATGTCCGTCGAGCTTCTCAAAGTTCACATAGCGGTAAACATACTTCACCTCGGTAAGTTTGGCGGTCCACTCTCTACCCGGTGTGATGATGCCGTTGCTCATAAAGTCGCCCTGGAAACCACGATATCCCTTGTTCATCTTGGTATAGTCGTAGCCAGAGGTATAATAGTGCAGACCTGTCTTAGGGTCGACAAGCGGCTGTCCAGCCTTGATGCGGCGAGTGTCGTAGATGCCCTGGTCTACCCAGTCCCATATACATCCGCCTATGATGCCGGTGCTGCCCTCTATAAGATCCCAGTACTCCTGGAGGTTGCCCACAGCCTGTCCCATAGCGTGTGCATACTCGCAGAGGAAGTAAGGCTTGCCGTGCAAGCCGTCGCGAAGACCCTTTACCACCTCTATCTTGCGGTACATGCTTGTTCCGAGATCGGAGCACTTCTCGCCGTGGTTGCTTCCCTCATAGTGTACGATGGCGTCGCGACCCGGCAACAGCTTCTTCACACAATCGTAGGTAGCCTCAAAGTTGCATCCGCCGCCAGACTCGTTGCCAAGCGACCAGAACACAACACTTGGATGATTGCGGTCGCGCAGCACCATACGCTCGGTGCGGTCCACATAAGCCGCACGCCAAGACGGTATGTTAGAAATCTTCTGATAGCCGTGGCACTCGATGTCTGCCTCGTCCATACAGTAGAGTCCGAAGTAGTCGAACATATCGTACATCTTTGCCTGACGTGGATAGTGGGATGTGCGCACGGTGTTGATATTGGCGCGCTTCATCAGCTCGACGTCCTTAAGCATTGTTGGCACGTCGATGGCATGACCGTAGAGCGGGTGTATATCCTGTGTGTTCACGCCCTTGAAGTACTCGCGCTTGCCGTTGACATAGATAAGGTTGCCACGACGCTCCACCTCGCGGAATCCGTAACGTGTAGAGAACACCATCTCCTCGGCATTGCCATTGAGCTGGCGCACGATGACGGTATACAGCGACGGCGTCTCCGGCGACCATGCCTTGAGGTCCTTAAGATTGTCGAAGCTAATGGTGAGCTTGCGTGAAAGGTCGGCAGGGGTCATGGCTACAGACACCTGCTTTGAAGCCACACGCACGTTGTTGGGGTCGAGAAGCTCCACCTCAACCTGCTTGGTTGTCTTCTGTGCAAGAGCGTTGTCCATGGTAAGCTCTACCGCCATAGAGCCAGCCTGGTATGTATCGTCGAGCTTGGAGGTGATGTAATGGTCGGCGATGTAGGTCTGCGGAGTGGCCACGAGATACACGTCGCGGTGTATTCCGGCAAGGTGCCACATGTCCTGACCCTCAAGATACGAGCCGTCGCACCAGCGGTATACACGTACCGACACATTGTTCTCGCCACGACGAACAAGCGACGTAACGTCAAACTCGGCATCGGTGTTGGCACCCTGCGAGTAGCCGGCATACTTGCCGTTGACCCAAACCACGATGGCGCTGCACGCTCCGTCGAAGTGGAGGAACACGCGCTTGCCCTGGTTCCAGCCCTCTGGCAGTGTGAATGTACGGCGATACGAGCCTACAGGGTTCTTGTCGAAGTTGTCGTCGAAAGCCTCGATGTGCGGAGGATTGGCCTTGAAGGGGAATCCCACATTATTATATACAGGCACATCATAGCCCGCCATCTCCCAGTTGAGAGGCACCTTGATGTTGTCCCAAGAGCTTACGTCGGCATTGTCGGCATAGAAGTCCTTTTCCTCGGGCTTGCCCTTACGCCAGTCGGGGGTGTAATGGAACTTCCAGTCGCCGTTGAGCAGCAGATAGTCGGCATACAATGGTGTAGCCCACGCAAGACGATAGCGTTCGTCCTTCTGCATAAGCTTGGTAGACGAGTAAGGTATGAATGTGGCGCGAGCCTTAAGCTTGCGGTCCTCAAACTTGGTTTCGTCCTCCACCCAAGCGTCGGTGAAGACGGGAGCCTCCTGTGTAACGACACGTGCCTTTGCCGCCTTGCGCTGCGACTTGACAACCTTAGATGCCCCAAATGCCGATGTGCTTACAACAAGTGCAGCTGCGGCAATAAACAATACTAATGGGTTTCTCTTCATTTTAATTTAGGTCTTTATATGATTTGTTTTAGTTCGGAGTTGTAGTGCATTGGCTGTCAAAGCTTTTCCTCAACCTTGCTTGCATACAGCCATATCCTTTGCAAAGTTAGTGCAAATCGAAGACAATACAAAACAAACTCGTTTGTTTTTATTGTTTGAATGTCGCCTAACGCATATATAGTTAGCAGTTTATCGATGAGTGGCGTTCTAATGTTCGTGTAATGAACGTATAATATATTGTTCGTGTAATGGACGTATAATATATGGCTCGTATAATGAACGTATAATTTTACTTGTAGTTCCTTTGCTTGTGAGTTCTGTGGGAATTACAAGCAAAGGAGCTACAAGTAAAGGAACCACAAGTACAAGTGGGACTGTCGCCTAAATATTATACGTTCATTAACGAACCATATATTATACGTTCATTATACGAACATCAAAACGCCACCCTCACCGATAAACCCCAGTTTGTACCACTATATATACCGAACAAGCCATAAAATCATCATATTTCAGAAAATAATTAGGCAAAAATGTTGTAGTTTAAAATAAAATAACTACCTTTGCACTCGCTTTAAAAGAGCAACGGGTGGTTACCAGAGTGGCCAAATGGGGCAGACTGTAAATCTGCTGGCTATGCCTTCGGTGGTTCGAATCCATCACCACCCACAAATTTAAAGGATAGTGAGAGAATTGAGAGAGGTGTGTCATTAGCGTGGCGCACCTTTTTTCGTATTATCCCACACCATCTTCAAATATAACCTTTGGATTGTACTACAACTAATAATTAAAACAAAATGAACAGACTACAGACAACGCTCGCGGCGCTCGCCATATCGTTTGCCGCATCTCTAACAACAATGGCGCAGGCCGTGTACACACAACCCTGCAACGACAAGAAGCTCGAGAAGAAGGCCACCAAGTGGGTTGAATCGGGCAAGTGGCGCAACGGATTCAATGCCGCATCGCCCGACGCTACCGTCAACGCACCCGAGTTTTACACCCAATACAAGAAGAATCCGCAGTGGAAGCAGCTCTTTGCATGGCTTGCCAAGACCGACCTCCTGGCTCTGCCTGCAGGACAGCACCCTATACCAGGCACCAACATGAAGGCCAACGTTGAGGACGGCGAGAACGGCGACCTTGAGAAAAGGGGCACCGAGAGCCACCGACAGTACGTCGACTTCCAGTATGTGGTTAAGGGCAGCGAGCGCTTCGGACTGCTCGACCACGTTACAAGCAAGCCCAAGGCGCCCTACCGCCCCGACATCATCAACTATACATACGAGGTGGACAAGACCAAGTTTGTAGACTCCGAACCCGACAAGTTCTTTATCTTCTTCCCGGGCGACTGGCACATTGCCAAGATAAAGACCGACAAGGAAGACCAGAACATACGCGTTGTCGTGGTTAAGGTGGAGTATAAGCAATAACAACTTATCAAGGTTTCAGCATGCCATCGGCATGCCTATACATTACAATTATGACATTAGACAGATTTAGCCGCAAGTGCATCAATATGGTTATAGCCCTTATAACCATATTGGGCATGTGGGCATGTGTCGACGAACACGAGTATGCCGACAATCCACGGGGCAACTTCGAGGCTCTGTGGAAGATTATAGACGAGCACTACTGCTTCTTCGACTACAAGCAAGCCGAGTACGGACTCGACTGGAACGCCGTGCACGACAAGTACTCTAAGCAGATATCCGACGGCATGACCGAGACACAGCTGTTCGAGGTATTGGGCAATATGCTTGCCGAGCTGCGCGACGGACACGTCAATATGTACTCGTCGTGGGACATCGCACGCAACTGGTCGTGGCACGAGGACTATCCGTCTAATGTGAGCGACACACTGCTGCGGCGCTATCTCGGCACCGACTACCGCATCACGTCGGGCATGAAGTATCGCCGCCTGGACGACAACACGGGCTACATACAGTGCCCGTCGTTTGCCAACGGCATAGGAGCGGGCAACCTGGACGACATACTATTCTACCTCGCTCCGTGCAACGGACTGATTATAGACCTGCGCGACAACACGGGCGGCATGCTCTCGTCTGCCGAACAATTAGCGGCAAGGTTCACCAACGAGAAGCGTCTTGTGGGATATATGCAGCACAAGACGGGCAAGGCACACGCCGACTTCTCACCTCTTGAGGAGCAATGGCTCAAGCCGGGCAAGGGCGTTCGCTGGCAGAAGCACACCGTTGTGCTTACCAACCGCTCGGTATACAGCGCCGCCAACGAGTTTGTAAAGTACATGAAGTGCTGCCCTAACGTCGCTATCGTTGGCGACCGCACTGGCGGTGGGGCTGGTATGCCCTACTCGTCCGAGCTGCCTAACGGCTGGGGCATACGTTTCTCGGCATGCCCTATGTACAACCGCGACAAGCAATCTACCGAGTTTGGCATAGACCCCGACCACAATGTGGCCCTGTCGCAAGCCGACTTGCTACGTGGGGAGGACACGATTATAGAATATGCCCGCAAGCTATTGAGGGAGAATTAAGGCTTAGTTGGTCGGTCATCAAGGCTTAATTGGTCAGTCATCAAGGCTTAATTGGTCGGTCATCAAGGCTTAATTGGTCGGTCATTAAGGCTTAGTTGGTAGGTCATTAAGGCTTAATTGGTAGGTCATCAAGGCTTAATTGGTAGGTCATCAAGGCTTTGTTGTATACTACTCTATATTAATGTTTTGTTTTTCTAACCCCTCATTCTATCATTATTTAGGGTATTTGCACGCATAACTCATTGAAAGACAACACATAGCAAGAGTGTTAGGTCGCGAGTCAAGGGGCTTACCTATCACGGTTCTATCACTAAGGCATCACAAGCCACAAAAGCCAAATGTGCTGTGATACCTTAGTGATAGAACCGTGATAGATAACCACCTCCATCCACAACCCATCACTCTCATATATCGTTGTGTATCTGCAACTTACAGAGTTTCAACCTCTAAATAGTGATAGAATGAGAGGTTGAAAAAGAAAAAAGATATAGTATATACTGGGAGTACTTTATACTTAAGCCTAATCCTGCTTGATATTGCGGCCCGCATCTATCCTCAGGAAGATGAACATCAGTATGGTGAAGCCCCACAACGACGAACCGCCATAACTGAAGAAGGGCAGCGGGATGCCGATAACCGGCGTCAAGCCCAACACCATACCCACATTGATGAACACGTGGAACAGGAAGACCGACGCCACACTATACCCATACACCCTGCCAAAGATGAACGGCTGGCGCTCGGCAAGCTTCATAAGCCTCAATATCAAGGCAAGGAACAGCAGCAGCACACTTGCCGAACCCACGAATCCTTCCTCCTCGCCAACAGTACAGAAGATAAAGTCGGTGTCCTGCTCAGGCACAAACTTTAGCTTGGTCTGTGTTCCGTTGAGAAATCCCTTGCCCTTAAGACCACCCGAACCGATGGCTATCTCGCTCTGATGCACGTTGTATCCGGCACCGGCAAGGTCCTCGTCCAGACCCAACAGCACGTTGATGCGCACACGCTGGTGCGGCTCCATGACGTTGTTGAGCACATAGTCGGCCGAATAGAAGAACACCACCGAGCCTATGGCGAACGCAAGAATCATGAAATAGCTCTTGAGCCTGGTGCGCAGAGCGTTGAGCAGCAGGTACACAAACATCAAGACGCACACGCCAAGCTGAACCCACGTAACGTCGAAGGGGATGACAAACAGCGAGAAGAGCATGGCTATAAGCGTGAAGCCTATGCTGTAGCAAACGATGGTCAATGCCTGTCGGCGCTCGCGTGTGTACATATCCACCATACAAGCCGTGAATATCTGCACAAACAGCAGCACCACAAACTTGCCCACCGACGTGGGCGTGTCCATAAACAGCACACTCTCGTACTTGATGCCGACGACAAAATAGAACACCATCGCCACGCCCGTAAAGAGTATGCTGCCCGGCATTCCCTCGCGATAGAGCACGAGAAAGAAGGTGAGGTACACCAGTGCCGAACCCGTCTCGCGCTGCCCCACAATGCAGAGCATAGGGATGAAGATTACGGCACAGGCTGCCACAAAGTCCTTCGTGCGGTGTATGGAGAAGCCGTAGGCACTCATAAGCTTGGCGAGAGCCAAGGCGGTGGCAAACTTGCCAAACTCGGCTGGCTGCAGACGTATAGGTCCGATGACGAGCCACGAGTGCGAGCCCTTGATGTCGTGCGGATTGAAGATGGTGGCAAAGAGCAGCAACAGCAGCATGCCGAATATGATATACGCGAATGTGTCGAAGAACTTGACGTCCATCATCAGTATGACAAAGCCCAGACATATACTCGTGCCTATCCACACTATCTGCATACCCGAACGTGTACTGAGGCTGAAGATGTCGTTGTCGCCAAATGTATAGCTGGCGCCACAGATGCTTAGCCATCCGAATATCATCAGGGCTATGTAGATGCCTATGGTTATCCAGTCTACCTGTGACCAGATGCTTTGCGGTTTATTGGTTGGCATAATAATCTGAGTTATTGTTTATCCGGGGCAGCTTTAGCCTCCGGCACATTCTTTTCTTCTTTCTTGTTCTTATTCTTTAGGGCTGCCTTACGTCTGGCCTCAGCCTCCTTCTTGGCTCTCTCCAATGCCGGATATCGCGGTCCGTAAGACAGGTGTCGATGCTGCATAGCCTCTGCCTGTTTCTCAGACGAGGGCGACAGCTTGCCCATGATGTATTGCTCCATCATCAGTCCGCCGATAGGCACACCAAAGTCGGCACCCCATCCGCCATTCTCCACATACACGGCAATGGCTATCTTGGGGTTTTTCATCGGGGCAAAGCCCATAAATACGGAGTGGTCGCGGCCGTGGTTCTGCGCCGTACCCGTCTTGCCGCATGCCTCGAATGGCAGACGCGAGAGCATCTTGCACGTACCCTTCAAAGCCGACGACCTCATGCCTGCCACAACATAGTCGTATGCACGGCGCGAGGCCTTGGTGTAGTGGCGGTGCCTATAGAGCGTGTCGAGGGGCAGACCCTCCACCTTGCGCACAACATGAGGCACATAGTAGTAGCCACGGTTGGCTATGGTAGCGCCAAGATTGGCTATCTGCAAAGGCGTAAGCGTAACCTCGCCCTGTCCGATGGAGATGGAGATGATGGTAAGTCCGTTCCAGGAGCCGTGGTAGTTGCGGTTGTAGTAGTCGGCATTAGGTATCATGCCGCGCTTCTCGCCAGGCAGGTCGATGCCTAAGCGGTAGCCAAAGCCCATGCTCACCATATAGTCGCGCCAGACGTTCATACCGTCGTACGGACTCTTGTATTTTGCCCTGTTGCCCATCATATAGTACAAGCCCCAACAGAAGTAGGCGTTGCACGATGTTGATATGGCGTCTACCAAGGCTATCGGAGCCGCATGCGAGTGGCAACCAACGTGCAGTCCGCGGCAGTAGAAGCCACGATTGCACGGAAAAGCCGTAGAGGGCGTGATGATGCCCTCGGTCATATAGGTTAGCGCCTGCGACGTCTTGAAGGTAGAGCCAGGCGGATACATACCCATTATCGAACGGTTGAGCAAGGGTTTCCATGCGTCGCGCGACAGCAGGCGGTGGTTCTTGGAGCGCGAGCGGCCCACCATTATGCGCGGGTCGTAGCTCGGTGCGCTTACCATGGCAAGCACCTCGCCGGTCTGCGGGTCAAGCGCTACGATAGAACCCATCTTTCCCTCCATAAGCCTCTCGCCCAAAGCTTGCAGCTTCTCGTCGATGCCGAGTGTAAGGTCGCGGCCCGCCACGGGCTTGCGGTCGTACTTGCCGTTCATATACTTGCCCTGGATGCGGCCGCGTGCGTCGCGCAGAAGTATCTGTACACCCTTCTCGCCACGCAGCTCCTTCTCGTACGACTTCTCCAGACCGAGCTTTCCGATGTAGTCGCCCGGACGATAGTAGTCGTCCTCCTCGATGTCGGACGGCGACACCTCTGCCACATCTCCCAGGACGTGTGCACCCACACCCGTTTGATACTGGCGTATGCTGCGGCGCTGAACGTAGAATCCGGGGAAGCGGAACATCTTTTCCTGAAACACCGAGAACTCCTCGTTGCTGAGCTGGCTCATAAACATCTGCTGCGTAAAACGCGAGTAGCCGGGGTTCTTCGAGTAGTCCTTTATATCGTTCATGCGCTTTATAAAGAACTCCTTGGTTATGCCGAGCGTCTGGCAGAAGTCGGTGGTGTCGATGCGTCCCTTAGCCTCGTTCATAACAACCATAATGTCGTAAGCCGGCTGGTTGTACACCATCAGGCGGCCATGGCGGTCGTATATGGCGCCACGCGACGGAAACTCCACCTTCATCAGGAAAGCGTTGGAGTCGGCGTTCTTCTTATAGTCGTCGCTCATCAGCTGCAGTGTGAAGAGGCGTATGATGTACACCGTGATGATGGCAACAGCCACTCCACTCAACACATAGCGGCGCTTTTCGAGATTAAAGTCGCTCATCTTCTATTTCTCACGTTTTCTATTACCAATATCAAGACCACTGTGAGCACGGTGCTGCCCAATATGCTCGTTATCAGCTGTATCCAGTTGTACAGGTTGAAAGCCTCAAGCGAGAAGAAGGCGAGGCACATCAACAACACCAGTATAACGGTATAGCTTACATACTTGGACACGCCGAGCGTGCGGAACGACGGTATAAGGTCGTCGGCGCTGTCGCGTGGCACAAACAGCTCAAGCAGATACGGCTGCACGAGGCCCACAAACGTCATCGAGGCAGAAGCCACACCGGGTGTGTTAGAGAAGATGTCGACAGCAAGACCTATGGCAAAACACCACAACAGCGTTGCCCACTTGGCCTGTCCGCGCTGCATAGGCAGCACAAAGTAGGCGTAGAGCAAGGGTGTGGCGCACCCAAGCAGGCGTATATGGTTGAGCACAAGCGCCTGTACTACGACCAGTATGATGAAGAAAACGATGTTTCTGATGAAGTTCAAGTTCATATATCTATTTGAATTGAATAAGACATTGGCGGCTCCACATGTCTTTTGCAGGAGCCGTTGTACGGTCTATTGACGAGCCTTGAGCGAGTCTTCGGCTGCACGCAGAATCTCAAGCTTCTTGTCCATCTCGGTGTCGTTGATAACGCATACGTCGCGCAGACGCGCAAAGTCGGTAGACAGCGAAATCTTCAGACGGTACGACATGCCGTTGTCCGAGTTGTACACGTGCTTGATGCGTCCCACCACAATGCCGGCAGGGAACACCGACGAGTAGCCGGACGTGATGATATAGTCGCCCAACTTGAAGTGGGCATGACGTGGAATGTCGTCGATATAGGCAAACTCGGGCGAGCCGCCGGTCCAGTGCAGGTAGCCAAAGTAGCCGCGCCCCTTGATCGAGCAGCTAATGTTAGACTGCTGGCTTAGCACGGGTATCACCACCGAGTAGTGTTCGCCGGTTAGATATACAATGCCCACGACACCTGTTCCGCAAACCACACCCATATCCTTCTTTACGCCGTCGGCAGAGCCACGGTTGATGGTTATAAAGTTGTTGGCCTTGTCGAGCGACGAGCTGACAACCTGTGCGGGTATTGTTTGGAAGCCTTGCATCACCGTCTTTTGCATACGCTCTATCTGCGTACTGTCTTTGCTGGTCTTGCGTATCTGCTCGGTAAGCATTGCCACCTCTCTTTCGAGGTAGAGGTTGCGCTGTGTAAGCTGTTGGTTTACGTCGGTAAGGTGGAAGTATTGCGTCACGGCAGAGTTCCACTCGAACACCTTTCCGCTAACGGCATTGGCAGACGAGAACCATACGCTGCCCTGATAGCTGTTGTAATGGAACAGCAGCACAAAGCTAAGCACCTCGAGCAGCAGGAAGACAAACCAGTGGTTGTGGCGTGCAAGAAAATCTAATAGGTTGCGCATTTTTTAAAAGTAAAAGGGTAAAAAAGTAAAAAAGTAAAAAGGTAAAAGAGTAAGCAAGCTTTCGCCGAGCCAGACAAAGACCTGCAAAGCCACAGCATAAGCCATCGCCAAGCAAGACCAAGACCCACAAAGCCACAGCAATAAGCCATCGCCAAGCAAGACCAAACCTCACAAAGCCACAGCAATAAGCCATCGCCAAGCAAGACCATAAAGCCCAGCCCTTTTTACTTTTTTACTTTTTTACTTTTTTACTTTTATATTATCTCATCAAGAATGAGAAGCGGTCGATGTTCTTCAGAGCCACACCAGCACCCTTAGCCACACTGTGCAATGGGTCCTCGGCGATGTGGAACGGAATGTTTATCTTGTCGGCAAGGCGCTTGTCAAGACCACGCAGCAGAGCACCGCCACCCGAGAGGTAGATACCATTCTTAACGATGTCGGCATAAAGCTCTGGCGGTGTGTTCTCAAGAGCAGAGAGCACAGCGTTCTCTATCTTAGCCACTGTCTTGTCGATGCAGTGGGCTATCTCCTGATAGCATACAGGCACCTCCATAGGCAGTGCTGTTATGCGGTTAGGTCCGTGTACAACGAAGTCTTCCGGAGCCTCGTCGCCAAGCTCGGTAAGAGCCGAACCCACATGAATCTTGATACGCTCTGCCATACGCTCCGACACCTTTACGTTGTGCTGGCGCGACATATACTCCTGAATGTCAGCTGTAAGGTCGTCGCCTGCGGTGCGTATTGAGTTGTTCGACACGATGCCGCCCAATGAGATAACGGCTATCTCGGTAGAACCACCACCTATATCAACAATCATATTGCCCTCCGGGGCCTCAACGTCAATGCCTATACCAATGGCTGCAGCCATAGGCTCGAAGATAAGATATACATCGCGTCCATCGGCATGCTCGGCGCTGTCGCGCACAGCGCGAAGCTCCACCTCGGTAGAACCCGAAGGAACACCGATAACCATACGGAGCGAAGGAGAGAAGAAGCGGCTTCCGGTGTGAACCATCTTGATAAGGCCGCGCATCATTTGTTCGCAAGCAGTAAAGTCGGCAATCACTCCATCACGGAGTGGTCGAATAGTGCGGATGTTGTCGTGAGTCTTCTCATACATCATCTTTGCCTTCGAACCGACAGCAATCATTTTGTCGGTGCGACGGTCGAGGGCTACCACCGAAGGCTCGTCAACAACGATCTTGTCGTCGCTGATGATAATGGTGTTGGCAGTGCCAAGGTCCATCGCAATGTCCTGTACGAAAGAAAAAAATCCCATTTAATGAATTTTGAATTGTGAGTTGTGAATTTATGTGTTATCGGCAGAGCCGATTGTGAATTGTGAGTTTTGAGTCAAAACTCCTAATTCTATTTACCTGCAAACCACTCGTGTATTGCTGTGTCGTAGTGGCTGCTTACACCAAAGGCGCGCTCGGCAAACATCTTGCGGTCGGCAAGGTCGGTAGCGGCACCCTTCTTGTTGAGGATGTCGAGCAGTACAGGATATTCGGCTTTGCTCGGAACGATAACAACGTCATTGAAGTTCTTGGCTCCGGCACGGATGAGCGAGATGCCGCCTATATCAATCTTCTCGATGATGTCGGCTTCGCTTGCACCGCTTGCCACGGTCTGCTCGAACGGATAAAGGTCTACTATAACAAGGTCGATCTCGGGGATGGCATACTCAGCCATCTGCTGTATGTCGCCCTCGTTGTCGCGGCGTGCAAGGATGCCGCCGAAGATACGTGGATGAAGTGTCTTGACCCGACCGCCAAGAATTGACGGATAAGAAGTGACGCTTTCTACAGCCTGGCACTCATAGCCAAGCGACTCGATGAAAGCCTGTGTGCCACCAGTAGAGAGGAACTTAACTCCTTCTTCGTTGAGCTTCTTCAAGAGCTCGTCGAGGCCGTCCTTGTGGAATACCGATACAAGCGCGGTCTTGATTTTCTTTGTTTCAGCCATAAAACTTTTACTATAATCTTTTACCTTTAAACAAGTTTCATTATTTTAAAGTGCAAAGGTAGCAAAAACCACGGATATAACATATTAATTAAAGTGAAAATAATTGGGCAAAGTCTTTTTGTTGACATAAAATACCCTAATAGCCTATAGACATTACTTATTTTCCAATTTTTTATTGTATCTTTGCAGAATTCGATAACTTTTTTCATCAGATATATAGACAATAATGGCAGAATCAAATTTCGTTGACTATGTGAAGATATATTGTCGCTCGGGCAAGGGCGGCCGTGGCTCTATGCACTTGCGCCACGTTAAGTACAACCCTAACGGAGGTCCCGACGGTGGCGACGGCGGACACGGAGGCAGCATATACCTGCGTGGCAACCACAACTACTGGACCCTGTTGCACCTCAAGTTTCAGCGACACGTCTTCGCCGAGCATGGTGGCAACGGCGGACGCGACAAGTGTCATGGCAAAGACGGCAAGGACATCTACATCGACGTGCCATGCGGTACGGTGGTATACAATGCCGAGACGGGCAAGTATGTGTGCGACGTGACATACGACGGACAAGAGGTGCTGCTGCTTAAGGGCGGCCGTGGCGGATTGGGCAACTTCCAGTTCCGGTCGGCTACCAACCAGACTCCACGCTATGCACAGCCGGGCGAGCCTATGGAGGAGATGACTATCATCCTCGAGCTTAAGCTCCTTGCCGACGTGGGTCTTGTAGGACTGCCCAACGCGGGCAAGTCGACATTGCTCTCGGCTGTATCGAGCGCACGTCCAAAGATAGCCAACTATCCCTTTACCACCCTCGAGCCATCACTCGGCATCGTCGACTACCGCGACCACAAGTCGTTCGTAATGGCAGATATCCCGGGCATTATAGAGGGCGCAAGCGAGGGCAAGGGCCTCGGTCTGCGATTCCTCCGACACATCGAGCGCAACTCGCTGTTGCTATTCATGGTACCAGGCGACACCGACGACATCAAGCGCGAGTACGAGCTGCTGCTCAACGAGCTGCAACAGTTCAACCCCGATATGCTTAGCAAGCACCGCGTGCTTGCCATTACCAAGTGCGACTTGCTGGACGAGGAGCTTATGGAGATGCTTAAGGAGACTCTGCCCGACGACCTGCCCGTGGTGTTCATATCATCTGTTACGGGCTTGGGCATACAGGAACTGAAGGACGTGCTGTGGCGCGAGCTGAACTCGGAGAGCAACAAGCTGCAGATTATAACATCCGAGGAGGCGCTTGTTCACCGCGACAAGGATATGACCCGATTTGCCGAGGAGCTTATGGCTGAGGGCGAGGACGATATTATCTACCTCGAAGACGAGGACATAGAGGACATCGACGACATAGAGGACCTTGACGACTTTGAGTACGAGGAGGACCCTAAGAATGAATAACGCGCAACCTGTCCTTAACTATTACAACCTGTCGGACGACGTCAAGGCGTTCTCCACAACCCGTCATGGCGGTGTGAGCGAGGGCAACTATGCCTCGCTCAACATCAACGAGTATTGCGGAGACAGCAAGGCCAACACCGACGCCAACCGCCTGTTGCTTGCCAACGAGCTTGGCATAGACGCCAACCACATCATTATGCCGCACCAGACACATGGTGTAGAGAGCCGCATCATTGGCGAGGAGTTCGCCACCCTACCCGACGGTGTCAAGAAGATGTTGCTCGAGGGTGTCGACGCCGTTATGACCAACATCCCAGGTATGTGCATCGGAGTGTCTACAGCCGACTGCATCCCGGTGCTTCTGTACGACGAGGAGCATCATGCGGCTGCCGCCATACATGCCGGTTGGCGCGGAACACAGGCCCGCATCGTGCACAAGGCGGTGCAAGAGATGCGCATGGCCTACCAAACCGACCCTACCAAGCTTAAGGCCGTCATTGGTCCGGGCATATCGCTCGACAACTTTGAGGTGGGCGACGAGGTGTACGCTGCCTTCGAGCAGGCTGCCTTCGACATGAGCACCATAGCCGAGGAGCGCATCAAGCGCAACCCCAATGCCGATGACCCAGCCAAGGCGTTTGAGCGGAAGTGGCACATCAACTTGCCGCTTGCCAACATCCAAATGCTAACCCACAACGGTGTAGACGAGGCAAACATCATCAACACCGGCATCTGCACCTTCGACAACGCCGACAACTACTTCTCGGCACGCAGGCTCGGCATAGAGTCGGGACGCATATACACAGGTATAATAATAAGATAGGAATAAAGACAGGAATATGAATATAAGCAAACTACTATTGTTGCTCGCTCTGCCCGTGGTGCTTACAACCACGGCATCGGCTCCGGTCAAACACCAGTTTACAGCCGCCGAGCAACAGCAAATAAGCATTGCAACACCAGGATTGTTCACCCAATCGGATGCCTTCAACGTCGACTTCAGCCTTTTGAAGGCTTCCGAATACTCGTTTCCTTTGCCTGTGGGCAAGGCGGTTATGCGCAAGAACAACTATATGGAGATAACAACCACTGAGGGCGACGCCGTCAAGTCGATGTTCGAAGGTACGGTACGTCTTGCACGCAAGCAGTCGGAGCTGGGCAACGTCATCGTTATCCGACACCGCAACGGACTGGAGACTGTATACGGCAACAACGCACAGAACCTCGTGAACGTGGGCGACCGCGTACGTGCCGGACAGACAGTGGCTATCGCCGGAAGCAAGGAAGGAAAGATATTCTGCAACTTTGCCATTATGGTAAACGGCTGCCGCATCAACCCCTCTACCATTATCGACATCAAGAGCCACCGCTTGCGCCGCCAGACAGTGCTGTGCGAGAAGAACGGCGAGTTTGTAAACGTAAGCATCCTCGGCGACAGAGTAGACATAGAGGAGAGCGAAAGCGAGATGCTGCAGGACGACGTCTTTGCCCGGTCATCTACCTTCAAGTGGAATCTTGAGAAGATGGAGAAGCAACGTTGGGCTTATCCGCTGCCCGGCGCAAAGGTCATCAGCCCCTACGGCGGCAAGCGACGCCATGCCGGTGTAGACCTCAAGACAAAGCCTAACGACGAGATTATGGCTGCATTTGACGGTGTGGTAACACGCTCTTCGCGCTACTCGGCATACGGCAACTGCATCATCATACGCCATGCCAACGGCTTGGAGACTCTCTACTCGCACCAGTCGAAGAACCTCGTTAAGGTGGGCGACAAGGTTAAGGCAGGTCAGGTTATAGGTCTTACGGGACGCACAGGACGTGCCACGACAGAGCATCTGCACTTTGAGACACACTTCAAGGGACGCCGCTTCAACCCCAACCTCATCTTCGACCACACATCACGCAAGCTGCAACAATCGACACTTACACTGACAAAGAACGGTGGCATAACATCGAAGAAAAACAAATAAATAATCGAGTAGGAGGAAAACGAAGCAGTTTTCTTCCTACTTTCGTTTTCCGACCT